>Ga0265295_1000077_pt1 | contig 192670 bp, 151 predicted proteins | sample Munlansysbiofilm_FD_192503 | JGI IMG/M metagenome (GOLD analysis project Ga0265295, IMG submission 192503) | Leachate microbial communities from a municipal landfill in Southern Ontario, Canada - Methane capture system biofilm | ecosystem: Engineered > Solid waste > Landfill > Unclassified ...
TCACTTATTTTCGCTTTGCTGAAATGATTTCGCTATCGCAAGATAAAGTCATTATTCAGTTTTGTATGAGCGGGAGAAGTCTTATGCACCTCTTTTCGCACCCCGTCAATCACTTTCTTGCGACCCGGCGAAATTTATTTCGCCTGCGTGTCGTTTCAAGGTCAGTTCCGTTGCGCGAAACGTGAAGATAGTAAAACTATACCAAAGAGTCAAGACTCATTTTGCATTTTTTCGACATCCCCCAACATGGTGGCTCATACGGAGCCAAAACCACCCTTCCGCAGACGCAAAGCCCGCAGAACAAGTACCAGCCCGCACCCCGCCAGGGCGCACTGCCAGGGGGGCATTTTGCCGTACATCAGGGTCGCCAGAGCCAGCATGGCCCCCAGGGCCGCCGCCGTGGCATACAGATAGTCCTCAACCAGTCGGGCCATGTCGCCCAGGGCCACGTCGCGCACAAAGCCGCCGGTCAGGGCGGTCAGCACTCCAAGTATCAGACAGCCCGTCACGCCCAGCCCGGAATACAGGCCCGCCACCGTGGCCACGCCTGCGGCCAGGCCCAGGCCAAGGCTGTCCAGCCAGTAGAAAACCAGCCACGAGCGCCGCCAGCGTCCGGTCACGATACCGGCCAGGCCGCCCGCCACAGCCGCGGCAAGATAGTCGCCACGGTTCAGGGCCAGCAGCGGATGCCCCAGCAGCCCTTCACGCAGCAAGGGCGCAGCAAGGCCGACCAGACAGGCCAGCACAGCCGCGCCGCTGAAATGTGCCCCGGCAGAACGCGCCCGGCAGGATGCGGCGGCGGCCAGCATAAAGCTGGCCGCCAGATCAAAAACATATAACAGAGGGTCTTGCGTCATAGCATATGACCTGTTCCCTTACTGAACCAAACCTATTTGGCAAGGCCCACGGCGCGCCGTTCACGAATGACCGTGACGCGGATCTGCCCGGGATACGTCAGATTTTTTTCAATCTTTTCAGCGATATCCTTGCACAAGACATAGGTCGTATCGTCATCCACCTGATCGGAATTGACCATAACGCGGATCTCACGTCCGGCCTGAATGGCGTAAGCCTTGCTGACCCCTTCAAAACTGGTGGCGATGCCTTCAAGGTCTTCAAGGCGCTTCACGTAGTTTTCGAGCAGTTCCTTGCGCGCGCCGGGACGTGCGCCGGAAATGGAATCTGCGGCCTGCACCAGCACGGCCAGAGCCGTGGACGGACGCTGATCTTCGTGGTGGGCGGCGATGGCGTGGATTATCTCATGGCTTTCGTTGTACTTCTTGGCCAGATCCGCGCCGATGAGGGCATGGGGGCCCTCCACTTCATGGTCCACCGCTTTGCCGATGTCATGCAACAGGCCGGCGCGCTTGGCCTTCTTTACGTCCATGCCGAGTTCCGCCGCCATCATGCCGCACAGGGCGGACACTTCAAGCGAATGCTGCAGCACGTTTTGCGTAAAGGAGGTGCGGTAGCGCAACTGACCGAGAAGGCGCACGATTTCCGGGTGGATGCCGTGTACCCCGGCGTCAAAGGTGGCCTGCTCGCCCACTTCGCGCACCTGGGTGTCCAGTTCCTGCTCGCATTTTTGCACAATGTCTTCAATGCGGGCGGGATGGATGCGGCCGTCCTGGATAAGGCGCTCCAGGGCCATCTTGGCAACCTGGCGGCGCAAGGGGCTGTATGCGGAAAGAATGACGGTTTCCGGAGTGTCGTCAATGATGAGATCCACGCCGGTGGCGGCCTCTAGCGCGCGGATGTTGCGCCCTTCACGGCCGATGATGCGTCCCTTCATGTCTTCACTGGGCAGGGTGACGGCGGTGACTGTCTGCTCGTTCACGTAGTCGCCAGCGTAGCGCTGAATGACGTTACAGAGAATTTCTTTGGCTTTGCGGTCAGCGGTTTCGCGGGCTTCCATCTCAATCTGACGGATCATCTTTGCAGATTCGTGCCGCGTCTTGGCTTCCACTTCCATGAAAAGCTGGGCTTTCGCTTCTTCAACGGTAAAGCCCGATATCTGCGCCAGGCGTTGTTCCTGCTCCTCTATGCGGGTTTGCAGAAACATCTCGGATTCGGACAGTTGCCGCTCTTTGCGGGCCAGATCCTTTTCGGAGGCGAGCAGTTCGTGCTCTTTGGCGGTGGCTTTTTCCAGTTTTTCTTCAAGGCGGCCGCCCATTTCTTCCAGCTTGCGCTCGCGGGTCTTAACTTCTCGCTCCCGCTCCTTGAACTCGTTTTCAAGTTCGCGTTTCTGGTTGAAAAGATCGTCCTGCCCCTGGAGCAGAATTTCTTTTTTCTGTGCCTGAGCTTCTTTACGTGCTTCGGCCACAATACGCTTGGCCAGGTCATCGGCGTCGCCGATGCGTTTTGTGGTAGACCGCTTATACACCACCACGCCCAGTGCCGCCCCCAGCAGCACGGACGCAAGCAGCGCCACGATGAACAATGGGTCCATGAATCCAGCCTCTCTTTTATCAATACGGGACCAGTTCTGGAGAATTTGACACTTGAAATGCTCGTGTACGGCAGGCTAAGCCTGCCTGCTCACATTTCGCGGCAAGGATTTTCAAAAAAATCCTTGCAGAGCAGTTACTCATTTCATGCGTAAACTGCCCCAGAACCAGCCCGGCGAACACCGGCAGCCAGTACTGGCCGCCGTAGCAATTGAGCCCAAAGGGCTGCTGTAACCTTGGCTGAATGCCGCAAACACGGCAATAAGGATGGCGTTGCAAGAAGAAGTGACGGCCCCATAGCGGAAGCTGGAATCCCAAACTACTGCTGAAAGCGGCTTTTTCCCCAGAGAGCCGTGTTATGCTTGCGGTACAGAACCTGGATAACCAGGTCGGGAACCAGTATGTCCCCTTCAGGCGTCCCGGTCGTGGCCGGGCTTGCACACTGAGGACAGTGACAGCTCCCTTTAATATACTTGTCAGGTTAGCACCGAGGCATAGATCACGCGCTCCCCAGGGAAACGCCCAGAGGTCTAATCAGACCCCTCTATCTTCGAAAGCATGGCCTCTACGCGCTCGCGCGCGTCCGCCTGCTCTTTCTGCGATTGCAACAAATCATCCGCCAGCCCAAGGGCCATAAAGGTCAGCAGAATATCCTTGGTCTGCCCTCCGTGGAACCTCAGCTTCTGGTCAGCAAACCGTTCTTCAACAAGCCTCACGGCCTCATGAACACGGTCCATATCTGCACCAGGCTTAAAAGCGATGCTTAAGCCTAGAACGGTTAGGTTGATAGCGTCCTGATTCACAAAAACCTACTCTACGCTGTCGTGCTCCTGAATGTTGCGCAGTACGGCGTCAATGCGCTTCAGCGCCTGAGCCCGCAACTGTTCTTCATTCTCCAGAGCTTCGCGCAGCCTGTGGTTTTCTTCTTCCAGAGCGGTCTTTTCCGCCCCCATAGCGGCAGACTCGGCGCTGATGCGCGCATTCTCCGCCTTGAGGCGGTCAAGCCTGGCTAAAAGAGCCGCAACTTGTGTTTCAAGCTGTCCCAGAAGTTCCATGGTTCATAGATAGCATCGCACCAGAGCCTTGGCAAGAATGGATGCAGTAAATTCGAAAAAAACCCGCGCCACGCACGGCCTGGCGGCGCAATCCCCCGTTTATGCGCCATGGCAGCGGATTTGCGGCAATTTCGTGACAAACGGTTCCGGCTCCCAACAAGAAATCCGGGAACTGAAGAACCCACGCCGCGTTCCGCTTTATCCACTCCCGACACAAAAAGCGGCACATGCCCCGTGCAGGCGACACCCAAAATGCGCATCAGTTTTTTCTGCGCGGCAGGTTTTTCTGCTTTCCCCTGGCGATGCCCAGTTCCCCGGCAGGCACGTCGATGGTGATGACCGACCCCGCGCCCACAAGCGCGTCGTCGCCCACGCTCACCGGAGCCACCAGGGCAGTATTGCTGCCAATGAAGGCTCGCTGGCCTATCTTGGTGACATGCTTGTTTTTGCCGTCATAATTGCAGGTGATGGTGCCCGCGCCTATATTGCTGCCCGCGCCGATATCCGCATCACCAAGATAACTCAGGTGGTTGGCTTTGGCCCCCCGGCCCAGGCGCGCCTTTTTCAGCTCGACAAAATTGCCCACATGCGACTGGGACTCAAGCACCGCGCCGGGGCGCAGCCGTGCGTAGGGCCCCACAAGGGCATCGTCCCCCACATGGGCGCCTTCAAGGTGCGAAAAAGAGCGTATCTGCGCCCCGTTGCTGACGACGCTGTCGCGGATCACGCAGTGCGAGCTCACCGAAGCGCCGCGCAGGATGCGCGAATGCCCGTAAATTTCACAAGGGCCGGTAAGCTCCACGCCGGGTTCCACCTCGGCCAGAAGGCCCACGCGCACGCTGGCGGCCGCGTGAATGATGACGCCCGAGGCCAGCAGATCACGCACCCGGCGCTCGCGCAGGGTTTCTTCCATCCGCTCCAGCTCCTGGGGCGAGTTCACCCCCATGAGGCCATCGTCACGTCCGCAGCGCACGCCGAGAACATTGTATTTTTCTGCCACAGCCAGGCCCACGAGGTCGGTGATATAGTATTCACCGCTCTTGTTGGCCTTGCCGATACGGGGCAGCAGGCTTTCCACCGCATCCAGCGCGCAGTAGTACATGCCCGCGTTGACTTCATTGGTTGGCGGCCCGTAGAGCGCCGGATCGTAATCCTTGGCTTCCACGATGGCACGCACATCTTCGCCCTGCCGCACCACACGGCCATACGCACCGGGGTTGTCCAGTTCAATGGTGGCAAAGGCCAGGTCAGCGCCCACGGCTTCGGCCAGAAACTGGCGCACGAGCGATTCCGAGAGCAGGGGCGCATCACCGTTGACCACCAGCAGGTGGGTGCAACCCGCCGCTACCAGCGTGGGCAGAGCCTGTATAAGAGCATGCCCGGTGCCGAGCTGCTGTTTCTGAAGCACAAAGGATGCGTCCGGAAAGGCGGCTTGTACCATTTCGGCCTTGTGGCCGGTCACAATCCAGACGTCTTCGGCAAATACGGGGCGCAAGGCCGCAAGTACACTGGCCAGCATGGGTTCGCCCAGCATGTTCTGCAAAACCTTGGGCTTGTCGGAATGCATGCGGGTGCCCTTGCCTGCCGCCAGAATGAGGGCCGCGTTTTTTGGCATTACTGTCTCCTTATCTCCGCGTAAAAACGGAAAACTTCACGCGAGCAATAGCCTCTTGCATGAAAAACGGCAAGGGGGGTAACCAGGCACCCAAACAGACATTTAAAAGGCCGCCAGCAGAACCCAGGGCTATGCCAATACTCTGACATCAAGAGTTCTATCTAGCCAACCTTCAACACCTGTGTTTGACCCCAAAGCTTCTTCCGCCAGGGCGATACTTCTTGTTAAGAATACGACGACATCATGGGCCTTCACAGTAATGCCACTTGTTACGAGAACTTGAGTCGACAGTTCAATAAGATTCAGCGGGACATCGTCTGACGGCCTCGCGACGGTTGAAAACGCACAAAATGTAATAAACAATCCCCTTAACAAAACACACTGCAAGGAGAGCTTCTCAGCATCGACAAGGTTCCATTCAACATCAAAAGGAATAACCATATCGTTTGCATCAATAAAAAAATTGAATGGAACCATGTCCATAGCATTGGGAGGAAGCGCAAGCATGCCATCATCTTGCTTTTCGGCCAGCCGGGCCAGATAGCCAATCCACGGGGCCGCCCAAGCGACTATATCCTGAACTGTCCAGCCGGGCTGATTGACGACACCAACGAGTCGTTCGTGCAATGTCTCAAGGTACACGTATTCTTCCAGGTGGGATATTGTATTGCTAAGTTTGCCAGTAGCATGGCTTATATTTTTATCAAGATAATTACGAACAACCGTCACTTTATTATTATTTTTTATAAACAGTGTCTCTTTGGCGAATTCCTTTAATCTTGCCGCTCCATAGTGAGAAATAAGAATGTCTGGCTGCAAAGGACTTGCTCCTTTATCCACAGAAGCAACAAAAAATAATGAATTGCACAAGTCTTTTAACAAGCCATTTCTTATCAATGGCCTACTAGCCGCCTCCAATGAAAAACAATGTGGTGACGGCTTTTGCCAATCATAAAAGAAACTGTTTAAGACAAATTGAAAAATATTTACAGATTCTTTTTCTTTGCTTTTTTGCATAAAACTGCCTGGGTGTAGAACAGTTACAGGCATTTTGTAATCTGGCAATGGAATTAGCTGGTGTGTTGCAGCAAATCCAGCATCAAAAAGCATCTCTTCCAGCTCTTGTCTGCCAAATGTTACGACAGTATCTTTTTTGTAAAGATCGTGTACCCCGAAAAAGTATTTTCCCTCATGATCTTCCTTGGAACCTGCCAAATATTTCATGCCCAGCTGATTTTCTATGGCCAGAATCAGATGTCCGCCTGGCTTAAGGAAGTTACGCGCGATTTGCAGAACATTCAGCTCCGGGTTGTCACTCTCGTGATCAAACTTTCGTGCATACTCCAAAACACCAATCAGGGTTACAACGTCAAAACGCTGTGGAATCTGCACATTTTGAATCGTATCATTTATAACCGTTACTGATTCCAGATCGCTACAGCGTAGCGCTGCAATGCTGGCCCTGGCCAAACTCCCCTCTACAGAAACGACTCTGCGCGCAGTCTCTCCCAGAAACCGCGTGATCGCGCCACACCCTGCACCAAGCTCCAAGACCAATTTGTCCTGCAAAAGATGCTGAAGCGGCCGCAACAAATGTGCCCGTTGTGGACTGAGATGATACCTCTTCACCCAATCGGTGCTAGCACGAACAAATTGCGATGACAGCACGCTTTTATCTTCGGCTTTGCCAATAAACTGTTTAAGGCTTTCTTCAGCAAGGTCGCCATCAGAATAAGAAAACTCTTTTCCCTCTTTTGGCGTAAGGACCCCATCCTTATTTCTTATATAACGTGGCGTTTTCAGCATAGTATATTTGCCTAAGTTTTTTTTGGTGTGAAGCAGTTCCAAAAAAGTTGCCCTGAAAAAATAAAACAGAACATGCGCCCACCTTCACAGTACTATGTGCGAAAGGCATTAATCATGGCAATATCTGTATTGCTCAGTGGACAATCTGTTTCCAGCACAATGTCTTTCACAGTAAAGCCTGCTTCTTTCAGCTCCAACAAAAAGTCATCCAGATCTCCATGTTCTCCACGAGGCTCAACTGGTTTCCCTTCACAGTAGTTCCACAATCGCCTTGTTCCAGGAACAAGGTCTATGGTCACGACAAGTTGCCCACCAGGCTTTGAGATTGAAAACCAATTATGAACATTCTCAATACGATTTTTTCGCGGAATATGTTCAATGGCACTGCATGAGTATAGCACGTCAAAAGGTTCATCTGATAGATCTTTAGCATCTTTATTCAATGACGTTATCCTGTCATCAATGCATGAATAATCAAAGAAACCCCACTCATTGCAATTCGGCAAATCTTTTTTGGTAAATACTTTTTCATGCAGATCTGCTGTTGTTACATGCGCATTATTTTTGCTGAACCAGAGGGGCAATGGGTTAATGCCAGCCCCAATATCAAGTACCCGCTTCCCCGAGGCATTACCTATCGTATGTGCTATCCAGGGGTATTCAAGAACGCGAGTTGGCGTGCGAGTAAAAAAGCCAAAAGCTTTTCGAGACAGATCGATGAGATCCAACGTGAGGTCCTGATACGGAGAACGCACAAAATTGGCAGCCAATGTATAAAGGGGAATATCTGCAGGGTGTTTGACAGTGTGCGTCTTTTTATGCGCCAACAGCAGGGTAATGTCCCGGTATTCGCCCAGGACAGTTATTTCTCCGACGCGAGGATCTTTTTTAAGTGTTTCCACTATTGGTTCATGAAAAAAGCAGACGTGCGAGGAGATTTGTGGTGGCCTGTTAAACGCGGCAAAGACCGCAACTTCTTTTGTATAATCCAAAATAGACTTTACAAGATCTCTATATTCTTTTTTATGCGGAATATGTATAAGTACATCTATGCATAATGAAATGTCGGCACGTTTTTCCACGCTTGTGATGTCGCCACATATAAAATTCCAGTCAGGTCTCTTCTCTTTCGCAATATTTAATGCAGCGGCACTTCTGTCCAGACCTGTGTAATGCAAGGCATCTGATTCGCACATGACCTCGAGGTCGCCGCAACCAACGTCAAGTATGTCTTTGTGCCGAAACAGCGAAAGAAGTGGATATAACACCTTACGCTTGAAATCCATAAACGCGCCCCGTGAACCGATACCCGAACCCACAGAACTATGAGCCGCATAACGGTAGTCCCAGTATGCTGTATTGTTGAAATTTGTTCTTCTGTGGTTTCTCAGGGCGTGGTTAACCTTTTCTACGGCAACATCAATAAAAGGAACCCCTACAGGCTTAATATATGCGTTATCGTCCAAACGATCGTGATAATGCAGCACACTCACAGGACAACTTTCATTTTCCAGGTAGCTTTCAGGAGCAAAATGAACAGGGTAATTCCACTCCACTGGCAAGGGCCGAAAAGGAAGGCGCAGCTCGGCCATAGCCATTGCAAAGGCAGTTTGATCAGAATAATGCGTCCAGGGCTGGGGCAGCTCCTGCAGGCAAAAGCGAGCGTACTTTTCCCATTTTTCAGCTAAAGAATCCAAAAAATGTGTAGGAATAACATAAAGACCACCATTGCAATAGAATTCAAGTGTAGATTCTTTGGTGTGCGTTGCCGTCGCACTAGCACCTGAGCTTGAGATACCAGCCTTTGCTAAAAGACTGTTGAGAATTTCAAGCGGGGGCGTACAAGTGTCAACGTACTTGGCTTGAATGAAAGAGGGATCAAGCAATTTATGTATATTTTCCACAAAAGCAATATCAGTATCACACAACACTGCGATATCATAATCGCGAAGCTCTTTTACTTTAAGCTGCCGCAACTTGTTGCAGTAGCGTGCTTCCCACCCACCAAATGATTCTATTTGAACAAGATGAACTCCTTGCTCCAGACAACTTTCAATATAGTGCGTTGGGTGTGAGCCAATAAGGTTAAAAAATATGTCACAATTTTCAAGCGCATACGCGCGGATTGACGCCAGCAAATTGAGTGATTGCATACGAATCACAGGATTCTGGTCTACAACACACGAAAAACATATCTTCATGCCCGGCTCCTCCTCCAAAGATATCACTGGAGTGGATGTTAAACACATACAACTACAGGCTGATTGCCGCCTAATTGCCAAATATCGCAATAAAATAATTTTCCTCAAGCACTTTTGCCGCAGATCACACTGAAAAATTACCTACCTCAGAATCGCAGCGATCTTGTGAGCACCCCATAACACAGACAGCAAGCACTGGTGATAACCCAATCCTTACACTGAAAAGCCGTATTCAAAAAGATTGCCTGTGGCTACGACTTTACCATCGGTTGGATCCGGCAGGGGACCACGGCCACATCGCCATCAGCGCAGGCCAGGGACAGCACGCTTTCAAAAAAAGCATCGCCGCGCGTTTCTTGCGGCCAACATGCTTTCAGTAAAGCACTTTTTCGAAACAACACTTCTGCATATAGGGGGAAAATCTTTCCAGATTTTTTATTGAAGTATTGTAAAAAATCTGCCCCATTAATCTTTATAGTATGATTTTCGCAAAGACCTGATACGCCATGCTGCTCCAACAAAGAAGACTTCAGTGTGCAAGCCACGGACGTATCCACAAAGGGCGGCCGCAGCAAACGTGGCGTCAGAGGATCGACCCCCTCTGACGGGACGACGAGCCAGATGTATTCACCCCTGGCTTGTGAAAGGGCTGCGGCAAGATAGGTAGTCCCGGCGTCTTCACTGATACCGCGCGCAGCAGCAAGGTGTTTGTGACAAATCTTTTCCGCCCCCGCGGGAACGAGCACTTCCATCGGGTACGGCGATTGCGCCTGCGCACGGCGTATCGTACTCAAAAAATTCTCATTAACGTCAGGCGACAACACAATAACACTGATCTCTACTGCATCACGAAGCTTGATTTGCGCTTGGCGCAACATGTGCGTGCAGGACTCTTTTTGGCAACTGATTGGATTATAAAGCTGCCATTGAAGCAGAGGCGCATGGATGTTTTCTGCTCTCCAAACCTTGCCTTCTTCTGACTCCAGCAAGACTGGGGGTATAGAGGCATCACAATATATGACGCCTGAACTTATCATCATAATACCTGATGTTTGGTCGTGTGTCAGGGTTTGCGTAGCAACCACGCTAAGAGCAAAGTTTAGATAGCCGGATGCAGCAAAGAGTTGTTTGATGGTTGAGACGTCTGCGTTGTTCAGGCAGGACAACAACGGGGCCAACCCCCTGAACGTCCCAGTGGAATGAACGGGTTTGGGCACGAAAACCACAGGGCTGCAGACTGGCGCCACCCTGTTTGCCTGCAACAGACTTTCAAGCCAGTCTGCCTGATCCCGATTTTCCATATCGCAGATAAAAAGCACATGGGGCAGCCCTGCATCACAAGTAATGGCTTGAGCCGTGGCGTTCAACACAGCAAATCCCTGTCGGGCGTCCGGCTCAAGATAAGCCCCTTCAGCCCACTCGTTCCATGCATTGATAGCTATATACTTTTCTCCACCATACGTATCCTGTTCTGCAAGACCAGACGTTTTTTCCAGCCATGAACTGTACCCTTCAGGAGTGGCGCCAACAAAAAACTTGCCTGTTTCGCTTCTGGCCGAGTTGTCCCAACCGGGCATAACACCCCGAAATTTCACAGAGCCGGAAGGGTGCCTTGTCGCGTTTATAAAAAAATCACGTGCTTCGGTATAGCTGTATACAGCTCCCGAATAGTCGAGCCTGGTGATGGATGAAGCCATGTTATTTGTGGTGATGCCAAACGGAGGAAATTCAATTGTGCCATCAAATCCATAACGTTTTGACTGAGCCGGTGTATTTTCAAAAGAGAGAACCGAAAAAATAAATATCTCTCCAATACCTTCTAGTCGGCAATATTCGCGCCAACGTTGAAGTGTGGAAGCCACATCCGGCAACAAGCCCGGCCTGTATATTCCAAGCATTGGCTTGCCCTGAAACCTGATATACCTTCGATCCCGTAATGCCCAAGAAATATCATGAATGAAGTCGAGGTCATCTTTCGGCGAATGCTGCTGCGCAATAATAACATCCTGACTCCCGCCGTCCCATCGCCTCGTCCATGCTTCATTGGCCCAGCTTAAACAAAAAGGAAAGTCCAAATCGCTGTTTTGGCGCAAGTGCTCCAAAGGCGCACGGAGAACCGCCTGGCCAGCAAACCAATAATGATGCAATATAAATCCATATATTCCAGCATGTTTTGCCAGAAACATCTGCTCTTGCATTGTCTCTTTACGCCGCAGGTCATAAAAACCCAAAGCCCCAGGCAAACAAGGCTGCTGGTGCCCCGCAAATCTTGGTCGCGCTGCGGCCACATTGCTCCATTCCGTAAATCCCAAACCCCAGGCCGCATCGTTTTCGCCAATGGGGTGAAACTGTGGAAGATACCATGCCAGAAGGCGCACACTGTCATTGGGCAAAGCCGCATCACGCAATGCTTCATATTCCCTTGAATAATTACGCAATACTATTTCAGGCTTCTTGTACAATGCCCCTTGCTCTTTACCTTTTGTGACATAATGCAATAAAGGGTTCTCATTAGTCTCTTTTAACTCTGGATACTGTTTTTGATAAAAAACAACATCAAAATCGGGATTTGGAAGTCTCCCCTCTGCATACCCATAAGACATATAATGATCAAACGCTGATATCCCTGCTTCTTTTACATCAGGATACAAATCGTAATAGAAATTTTCATCAACTAACGCGGTTAAGGAAGCAATAAGCTTATCTTCTTTTTTTTGGGGGGGAGATACCAATATTGAAGCACTGGCAATGCTATTATGCGTCTTGCACTGGGAGCCACTCGCGTATAGCGTCCAGCCTGCTCCCGCAGCCATAAGATTTTCGTTAAAGGGCGCAGGGCGGTCGGCCCATCGAGACGTAAACGCCTTGTCGTCAAGCCATCTGCCGCATGTGCGCGCCTTTCTGTCATCAAGCTGCATAAATCCCGCAAAGGGCCACCATACGGTGCGCTGCCCTTGTTCGCCAAGTCGCAGGCAGTAATCCGGCAGAGAAGCATGCGGCAGTGAGGCATCAAGGCCCCCCATGCCAGCAAGCGTTTCAGCACGCGTAAAAAGACACATATCATCCAGGGCGTCCACGGTTCTTGCTGATTTAGCCCAGTTGAACCAACCAGGTTCATTGCACAAAAGCCCCTGAAGTACCGGGGCAAGCTTGCCGCTTGCATCCGCGAGATAGCCGCCGTGCAGCATGCGCCCATCCCGGCGCAACACCTTGCCCCCCACGGCCCCCACACCGTCCCGCCAGAGGCACGAGACCATTTCTTCAAGCCAGTCTTCAGTCAGAGGAGCAATACCCCCGGCAAGAAAGCCCAGAACCTGGCCGTATGCCCGCTCTACCCCCGTCATGAGCCGTTCTGGCGGTGACAGCTCCGCAGCATAGGGCAGCAGCCGGACATTTTTATGAAGAGCGGCAAACCGCCGTACCGCTGCAATATGCCCTTTGGACACAGCCTCGCTGCACAGCAGGAGTATTTCGTATTTCGTGTATGCGGTTTTTGCCGTCAAAGCAGGCAAACACTCTTTCAGCAGAGAAAAATTATCTCCCACATCACAGAGCAGGCTCACCAGGGGGCGTTTTTCGGGCAGTGGAAATTTCACGCGCAAAAATTGCGAATTGGGCAATATGCACGACTCGGCGCCAGGAGAAAATGCGTCCAGATGCTCTTGAACCGCCCTGCGTGCGCTGTCCACAACTTCGCTCTTTGCCCCTATATCCAGCGCAGTGCTGCCCGCGTGCGCGCGCCAGTGGTAAAGCACGCGCGGAATGTGCACAAGATTCTTGGCATCCGCCCCTGCAGTGTAGCGCAGCAGCATGTCAAAATCTTGCGCGCCTCGGAACCCCTCACGAAAGCCGCCGATCTTTCGCAGATTGTCCGTACGATATACTCCAAGATGATTGACAAAATTCTGACTGCACAGCAGTTCCCAATCCCACTTGCCATTCTTGAAATAAGGATAAAAGATCAAGCCCTCATCATGAACCTTGTCTTCATCGGAATAGAACAGCAGGCCGTCTGGATGCTTTGCAATGGTTTCTGCCACCATGAGCAGTGCTTCGGGAGTAAGCAGGTCATCCTGGTCCATCAATACCGCATACGGATAACGCGCCATTTCTAGCGCCGTATTGGTTGCGGCGGCGATGTGTCCGTTTTTCTCCCGCCAGGCGACGCGTATCCTGGAATCCTTCTTGGCATAGCGGGTAAGAATGGCCTTAATGACAGGATTGGTGGAAGCATCGTCAGCAACGCACAGTTCCCAATGCGGATAGTCCTGCGCAATAAGGGACTCAAGGGCTGCGACGAGATGCTCCAGTTCCGGATTATACACCGGCATCAGCACAGAAAAGCATATGTCGTCGCGACTGGAGACTGCCCGCGCAGACTCCATCGTGCGTCGAGGAAGATCAATATTGTGCCGCCACAAGGTGTAGGCCCAGTCTGCATGAGGAGGAAGGGTCATCTGGCTGGCTATCTTCCAGAAGCCTTCAAGAAAGGGGTAATATTCTTCCGTCTTAAAACGCTCCGTTCCGGCAAGCCATGCCACATATTGCTCTGCCAGTTCACCAAGGCCTATCCTGGCGCACCACATGCGCGCAGCCTCTGCCGATGACAGATATTCTTCAAAAGGTTTGCAAAAAGACGTCAAAAGGCCAAGCGCACTTGAAACGGCTTTTTGATCTCGTGCCGCGCATGCGCCATTATAGAGATTGATGGCTCCGTCAAGAGAGGGATACAGCTTGAACCTGGCAAGTTCCAGCCCACTCAAACCAGCCTTTTTTTCATTGCTTGCGGCCAGAAGGCGCCACCCGTTCTCCCAAAAGGGATGGCGAACGAGAAGAGCAATCAGTTCCTCGTGCGAAGACCTGGCGGCTAGTTGATCCAAATACGCGCATTTTTCAGCCGGCAGGGAAGCCTGCAACGTTTGCCAACTCCCCAACCGCAAAAGCATGCCGTCGTTCTTTAAGTGCAGATGCCAATCTGGAACCAACGAAGACAGCCTGTGTGCTGCGAAATACTGGGCGTTCTCCTCTTCATACTGATGCCTGCCAGGCGTCTGGCTTGTGTGATGAATGACCCTGGCCTCGGGGTTGACAGTCAAGCGATAGCCTTTGCTTGAAAGTCGGACACAGATATCCACATCTTCAAATCCGTTGACGAAATTCTCGTCAAACATGCCTGTTTCCATAAAGAGCGCCCGGCGCATCACCATGCAGGCAGCGGTAATGATCTGGAAAAAACGACGTTTTTTTGCCAGCGCACAATCCACCGAAATGCCCTCGTAAAGGTGCCCAACCTTCATGAGTGGAGAAACAAACACCCCCAAATGCTGCACAGTAAAGCCGAAGGGTTCAGATTCAGGATACAGCAGAAGGGGGCCGGTGGCGGCAAGGTCAGGCCATGTCGAAAAATCGGCGATAAGCGGCTGATACCAACCAGAAAGGGGAACTGTGTCATTATTGAGAAAAATGAGAAATTCTCCCACAGCCATCTGCGCACCGAGGTTGGAGGCGGGACCGAAATTACGGTTCGTAGGGCAGCGGTGATAGCGAAAAAATTTGCCGAAAAGTCGTTCGCCCAAAATGGGGCATGCTTCGGGCGTTTCATCTGAAGAAGCATTGTCGACAACAATAACTTCAATGGCCTTGCCCTCTGTGGTGGCAGCCAAAGCCTTGAGGCAGGCGCGCGTCAATTCCCACTGATTGAAAACAGGAATAATAACAGAAGATTCAATCTCAGACATCCAGCCTCCAGAGGATTCGTGAGTGGATAAAGCTACACCCGCAAGCAGGCGAGCTCTCATAGGAGCAATACTGCGCGCCTATGTATATTGCATACTCCATCATCAGAAGTCCACATGGGGATATGCGTCCATTGCTGATCTCATGCTCTAATGAACTCGCAAAAGTTGCGGCGGCCTCCCACCGGGGACGCCGCCGCAACGCATGGAACAAACATGCAAAAAACTCACCCGCCGCCATCGGCCATCCGCACCAGCAAAACTACTTTCGCGCCATAATATTTTCATTTCCAGAGGAACGGAAACAATTGCGACGACGGGTAACTGCTTTGCCGTGCTGGCCCGCCCTAATCCTGCCAGATAAAGGTAAAGACCTGCTCCACGTCAGGGTGCAGCGTCAGGCGCATGGCGCAGGGCGCGGTGCAGCGCTCAATGATGGTCTTTTCCTTGGCGGAGTACGCGCGCGGCGGCATCTTAAAAATAATCTCAATCTTGCCGATGCGGCGGGGGTTGGCACTCATGGTCTTGGTGATCTCCAGTTCCGTACCGGTCACATCCACCCCGTGGGCTTTGCCGTAAACGCCTATAACGCTAATGGCGCAGGCTCCGAGAGCCGTAGCGCAAAGGTCGGTAGGCGAAAAGGACTCACCCTTGCCACCGTTATCGACTGGGGGCTCGGTAATAATCTTGGTTCCGCTCTGGTTATGCACGCATTCCACACGCAGGTCGCCAAGATATCTGGCGCTGATAGTAGACATGAGAACTCCTTTTTCCGCACGGCCTGGCGGCCGACATGGCGCGTCTGTAAGCGCGGCGGGCAGGTTTGGTTAAGGTTATGGAAACGTTGATTAAAAAACCTCCTGAAAACGCTCAGCTATTTCGTTTGGCAAGGCGCGATCTTTTTTTTGAAGCAGGAATGGACTCTGCCGTCCTCGACTGTTTCAAAAAAAGTGAAGCAACGCAGCCAAACGGAATAAATCCGCGTTTCCTTAAAAAACCTGATGCTCTCGCAAGATGTTGCAGGCAATGGCAAGCAGCGTCAAGCCTCCCGCCAGTTCCGCCCACCCATTGAGCGCGCAGAGATTGGCCAGCGTTTTGCCAATACGCAACCCGCCAGCCGTAATACACGCGCAAATAATCCCTATGACCGCGGCCTCGCCCCAGATGGGCGTTCCAAGAATGGCCAGCGACAATCCCACTGCCAGGGCGTCGATGCTGGTGGCAACGCTCAGCACCAAAAGATTGCTGCCCGCTGTGGGGTCCACGGAAGGACAGGCGCAGGATTCCCTGTGCCTGAGCGCACGCAGCCCCGACAGGGCCATCTTGCCGCCTATCCAGGCCAGCAGGACAAAAGCTATCCAATGGTCCCAGGCTTCCATATACTCGCGTACGGACACTCCGAGGTACCAGCCGATGACGGGCATGGCGAACTGAAAAAAGCCAAAAGCGGCTGAAAGGCGCACATAGTGGCGCGGGCTGGGCTTTTGCAGGGCGCAGCCCGAAACTACGGCAACGGCAAAAGCGTCCATGGACAGGGCAATTGCAAGCAGAAATACGGCGAAAAAGGTCATGGATCGCGTCTCGTTCGTGGCAGGCCACGGATCTGGTTTATGGTTTGTCGGGCTCAGGACTATAGATCATGCCCTGCCGACGGACAAGCATGCCTGTGCTGTGATACAAAGTCAGAATGACTGAAGTGTCACACTGCCGATAAAATTCCGCAAAAACCTGCCGGGCAATGACGCATTGCGTGGCGCCGCCCGCTTTTTTTTTCATGCCGCCAGCCCAAACTGGCATCTTGCTACAGCGGGCGTCACGGGCTACAAGACGGCATGCAAAACATACCTGAAGGGCTTTTTTACTGGCAATGGGCCTCCAACATACTGAATCTCGGCATGAGCGCCGCCGCGGCCCTGCCGATCATCATGGCCCTTACCCTGCTGGCCGCAAGACGCGGCAACGCCCGCCTCTGCATTTTGGGAACACAAGGCCTCACACGACTGACACTTGGGCTCGGCCTGCTCGGCCCGCTGCTGACCGCCGCCGACCTGGCTGCCACGCTCATAAGCCTCGGCGGCTCGGCCAGCCTTCTGAACAGCCTTTCCCTGTGGGACGATGCGGTGCTGCCGTACACCACCACGGTGCTGGCCTGGATTGGCGGCCTGTGCTGCCTGTGGATTGTGGCCTATATGGACGGGCGCTCTCCCCTTGTTGCGGGACTGCCTGACCAGGAAGAGCCTGGCCCAAAAGGGCCTGGCAAAGACGGGGCTGGCAAAAGCGCCACTGCCTCCAAAGGCCGATCAGCCCGCAAGGTGCGCCGCGCCCCGGCCCCTGTGGAAGGTTCCGGCACGAGCGACCAACTGGCGAGCGAAGCCATGCGCGGCAGGCTGTGCCTGTACCTGATGGCCGCTGTCTGCTTTTTTGGCGCGCAGCTTCTGCCCAACTGGTCTTTTTCCGGGCCGCCGCAGGGTATGGAATGGGGGCGCATGGTTACTGCCGTGCTTGGCACGGCCACGCACAACTACTTCACCTGCTTTGCCCCTGCGGGCGCTTTTGCCCTGCTGGCCCTGTTTTTCCTGCACCGCAAGGGCGCGCCTTTTCCCGCAGTTGCCGACCTTGAAAAGGCCGCCCGCTGGTGCGCCCTGTGGGCCATGATAGGATATATCCCCCGCTGCATTGACAGATGGGGCATGTTCATCGGACTGTCGTTCAGCGGCCAGAGTATGCCCGACTGGCTCATGCCGCAGATTGCCGGCCTCGTGCCCATGACGCTGGCTGTGGCCTGCTGGGCCATACTGTTTACCGTGCGCTTTCGTCTGCGAGTGTTGTGGCTCAACTGGCTGGCCCTGGCGCTGCTGGTTGTGCGCCAGAGCCTGCCCTTCATCCTGTACCTGCTGCGAAGCGCGTCCTGATCCAGACATTCCGCGCGGCCGGAGCGTGCCGCCCAAATTCATCATACAGCGAGGTTCGCATGCGCATCCCCGGTTTTTTCCCCCCTCTTCTGGCCTGCGTGCTGGTTTTGGGTTCTGGCGTCCTTGCCGCACACGCGGCTTCTGACGCGCCGTCGGCAGCAACCAGAGACTTTGCCCGCTTCAGCGCCAGACTGCCCGAGGGATGGGATGGCGAAGAACGCACCGGCTTTCGTTCCGGCAACGATGACGAGTGCATGCTGGTGCTCGGCCTCAAGGACACGGCGGGCGACAACTACAAGGCTCTGGTGAGCGTTTTTGTTCTGCCCAACGAAAAAAACGGCACAAGCCAAAGCATAGCCGAAGACTTGCGCCAGTTTCAGGCCGAAGCCACCGAAGCGCAACAGGACGGCCACTACTGGTCATTCAGCGGCGAACCTCGCAGCCAGGCATTCAAGGCTCCTGCCCTGACCAGGGTTCACGCCACGCCTGACATGGTGCTCATTGCACTTATTCAGGACCCGGAAAACCAGGGAGCCCTGGCCGTTTTCGACAGCCTGAAAGGACTGACGCCGCAAACCCGCGACTTGCTCGGCCAGTAGGCGCTCAAAGGCCGGAGGAGCCGCCTGCACGGGTTTTGTGCGTGCGGCTCCTTGCCCCTGCCGCCCTCTACGCAATCCGCGCGCCTCGGGAGCAATGTAACTGTTACATGGCTCCTGTCGTGCGCTGACGGCTGGGTGGGCAGACATCGCTACGAAGGCGCGAGCACAGGTTCTCTGCGCAATCAAACGCCGTAGTGAGCGTGTCGTAACCGTTGAGGAAGTACATTCTCAACGGTACTCTGCTCTAGAGCAGATCAACTTTGAAATGCTTCACATTTCAAAGTTTTCATTCAGCAGAAAAATGCGATTTGCGGCTGAATCCACGCCACGTTGCAGCGTTAGAGCATTTACACTTTTTCAAAGCTAAAAAAGCTCTAGGGCAGGACATAAAGATTCCCGGCCACGCTTGACTCTTCAGGCAAAATTACCTAGAGGTTTTGTGTCATACGGCCCCTTTAACCCTTAACCTCAAACCAAGACCCGTTATGGACAGTATACCCGGTAGTAGTCAAACTTGTGCGATCAGTTTGCCTGAAATAGCACGCTACGGCCTGTAACGGTTCCTTCCCGCTCGCCGCAGCCTGTTTCGGGCATCGGAGGCGAGCCATGAAATTCTCTCTCTTTCTTTGCATTATGCTGGGTGTGGCTTTTTTCGCCATCAACCTCTTTCTGGTGCTGACCGCGTCACCCCGGAGTTTGCGAGTGTTTTCTCCCGCGCCTGCGGCCTCTTGCGTCATTCCCGCAAGATAGCCGTAACCTGCAGGCAGTTATGTAACGGCCTGCCCATTGGCGCAACCCGGTAGTGAAGCAACACCGCCAAACGCAATACACCAGCGTTTCCGTAACGCGCATGCCGCGCAAAACCGTCGCCCCTGAGGCGGCCCGCGAAAAAGGAGTTCCTGAGTCATGGACCATCCCCCTAGTAGCTTCGCAGCGAATGCCCCCAAAGTGTTCGCTGCGGACATGATGCGCTTCAACATTATTACCGCCGCATCGGCCGCAAGGCTGCATTTCCTCTCCTATACCGCATAGGCAGGACATGCTTCCGCCGCGCGCCCAAGCGGCAGGAGGCCATGCCAATGTTTTTTAATTTCCGCAAGGCGGCGCGCCCCGCGCCTGCCCACACCTCCCTTAAGGCCGCCGAGGCCGCCCAGAAAAGCCTCAACGAGCTTTTCACCAGCCTTGATTCGAGCAGCGAAGGCCTGCAGGAATCCCAGGCGGTGGCCCGGCTTGAGACTGAAGGCCGCAACGACGTCGCGCGCGAGCGTGTGCCCAACGTCATGGTGCAGCTCGCCGGGGCTTTTAATAATCCCTTCATTTACGTGCTGCTTCTTATCAGCGTTGTCAGCTTTTACAGCGACTACTGGCTGCCCCTTGGCGCTGGCGAAGAAACCGACGGCACCAGCGCCGCCATTGTGCTGTTCATGGTGCTGCTGAGCGGCTTCATGCGCTTCTGGCAGGAATACCGCTCGAACAAGGCCGCCGAAGCCCTGCAGGCCATGGTGCACACAACGGCCGCTGTTACCCGCCGCAATGAGGATGGACAGTCCGAAACCAGAGAAATCCCGCTGGCAGATCTGGTTCCCGGCGATATTGTGCGGCTTTCCGCCGGGGACATGGTCCCCGCTGATATCCGCCTTATCGAGTCGCGCGACCTTTTTGTCAGCCAGGCTGCCCTTACCGGGGAATCCCTGCCTGTGGAAAAATACGACACCCTCGCCGCTGTGGCGGAAAAATCCGCCGAAACCGCCGGAGCTGCCGCACCCTCTTCTGGCCGCGCCCTTGATTCGGGCAATATGTGCTTTATGGGAAGCAATGTGGTCATCGGCACCGCCACGGCCCTTGTGGTGGCCACCGGGGCCAACACCTATTTCGGTTCGCTGGCCAAAAGCATTGTGGGCACCCGCTCCCAGACGGCCTTTGACAGGGGCGTCAACAGCGTAAGCTGGCTGCTCATCCGCTTCATGCTCTGCATGGTGCCCATTGTCTTTTTTATCAACGGCTTCACCAAGGGTGACTGGAGCGACGCCTTCATGTTCTCCCTGGCCATTGCCGTGGGCCTCACGCCCGAAATGCTGCCGATGATTGTCAGCGCCAACCTGGCCAAGGGCGCGGTGGCCATGTCACGCAGCAAGGTGGTGGTCAAACGCCTCAATTCCATCCAGAACTTCGGGGCTATGGACATCCTGTGCACAGACAAAACCGGCACCCTGACGCAGGACAAAATCATTCTCGAACGCCATGTGGACGCCCTGGGAAACAGGGACGACGACGTGCTGCGCCTCGCCTGGATCAACAGCTATCATCAGAGCGGCATAAAAAACCTCATGGACAAGGCCATTGTCCATTTTGGCGAGCAGCACCCCGAAAACGGCCTGCCCCGCCACATGCACAAGGTGGATGAGCTCCCCTTCGACTTTGTACGCCGCCGCCTCTCTGTCATCGTGTCCGACACTTCCGGCGAGCACCTGCTGGTATGCAAGGGCGCTGTGGAAGAAATGCTCTCCATCGCGTCGGGCGTCTACGTGCACGGGCAGGTCGTGCCCATGGACGCCCAGTGGCGGCAAAAGATCATTGATCTGTCCGATGCGTACAACCGTGACGGTTTCCGGGTGCTGGCCCTGGGCGCAAAGGCCATCAAGGGCGACGACATCCGCCAGCAGTACACCACTGAAGCGGAAAAAGACCTGATCATCAGAGGTTTTCTCACCTTTCTTGATCCGCCCAAGGACAGTGCCGAATCCGCCATTGCCGCCCTGCGCGAACACGGCGTGAGCGTCAAGGTGCTCACCGGCGACACGCCGGTCATCACGGCCAAGATCTGCCATGAAGTGGGCCTGGAACCGGGAACCGTGCTCACCGGCGACCAGATTGACGCCATGAACGAGCAGGAACTGCTTGCAGCCACCCGCGAGCACGATGTGTTCACAAGGCTCACCCCCCTGCAGAAGTCGCGCATTATCAAAACGCTGCAACAGGGCGGCCACACGGTGGGCTTTCTTGGCGACGGCATAAACGACGCCCCCGGCCTGCGGGACGCGGACGTGGGCATTTCTGTGGATTCCGCCGCTGATATCGCCAAGGAATCCGCAGATATCATTCTGCTGGAAAAAAGCCTGATGGTGCTGGAAGAAGGGGTTGTCAAAGGCAGGGAAACCTTCGGCAACATCATGAAATATCTTAACATGACGGCGAGTTCCAACTTCGGCAACGTCTTTTCGGTGCTGGTGGCCAGCGCGTTCATCCCCTTTTTGCCCATGCTGCCCATTCAGTTGCTGCTCCAGAACCTCATGTACGACTTCTCGCAGCTTTCACTGCCCTGGGACAGGGTGGACAAGGAGTTTCTGCAAAAACCCCGCAAATGGGACGCCAAGAACATCGGCCGCTTCATGGTCTGGATAGGCCCCACCTCATCCATCTTCGACATAACCACCTATGCGCTCATGTGGTTTGTCTTTGGAGCAACCAGCGTCGAGATGCAGTCGCTCTTCCAGTCCGGCTGGTTTGTTGAGGGCCTTCTTTCACAGACCCTCGTGGTGCACATGCTGCGCACAAGAAAAATCCCCTTTGTGCAAAGCACCGCCGCGCTCCCGGTCTTGCTGCTCACAGGAACCGTCATGGCGCTCGGCATATACATGCCCTTCTCCGGGCTCGGCGAACTGGTGGGACTCGAACCCCTGCCCTGGAGCTACTTTCCCTGGCTGGCGGGCACCCTGCTGTGCTACTGCGTCGTGGCGCAGGCCATGAAGGTGGTGTATATCCGCAAGTTCGGCCGCTGGTTCTAGGAAACGCTGATTTATTTCGTTTGGCGGCGTTGCTCCGTTTTTTTGAAACAGTCGAGGACGAAAGAGTCCACTCCTGCTTCAAAAAAAGGTCGCGCCTTGCCAAACAAAATAACTGCGCGTTTCCAGGAGGCTCTTTATTCAGTGCTTCCTTAGCAATAGGGAACATGGTGCAATGCTGTGTGGGGGAAAGAATGCTGTGTGGGGGAGGGACCCTTTTGTAAAAGGGTCTCCTCCCCCACGCCCCCTCCCCCTAAAACTTTTATCGTATGGTAGTATTGAACTGAAAAACCCGGCAATTCCTGTTGGAATTGCCGGGACAGAACTATAAAGGGGCCGCAATGCGGCCCCTCACGCGTTTCACTTCAGTACATGTACGGTTGCCCTGGCCGCAGCCTGTAGCTCTGCTGCGGACAGATATGCTGCGAGAGCAAGCTCTTCGCACCCGGAGGGCTAGACAGTGTCTAATCCTGCTCAAGCTCGTGCTTGAGCCAGGACTTAACTTCAGGAGTCGGCGCGCTGATGCCTCGCCAGTCGCCATGCTCCTTACGAAATTCAGCCATAAGATTCTTGGGCAGCGGCAGGCTGATGAGATCGTCAGCCCTTTCGGAGTTGCGCCGAACCAGCCGCACCATGGGGGGACTCTGCCAGCTGTCCACAACAAAATAGTGGGCCACATCGTCCTTGGAACGAACCGGAGGATACTCCGAATGCCAGTCATTATTGCCCCATTCAAGGTACATGGTTACAGCATGCTCCGGGGTCAGGTTCCAGTCTATATCGTAAAGTGCAAAGTCCTTTAGTTGCGACATGGCGTCCTCCTCATTGGTCTTGTTCTATTAATAATCATTCTTGAAAGCCTTGGCAAGTCATGCTGACCGCAAAAAGTCTCAACCTGCTGGCAATGCTGCTGAATTCATGTGACAATTTATTATTAAAATAGTACGTTAGATCGTGGCTTAATGAAAGGTCGTGGCAACAGTATATTTTCAAAATCCAAACACGCCTGCCCGCGCCTGTTTGCGTGAACCGGCAGTCTCTTTATGCCAGCCCTCGCCGTGACCACGAACCCTGCTCACGTGGCACAGCGTGCCGGAAACACACTGTGTTGTCCCATGTGCAGCTTTTTTCCGCTGTCTCACTGGTCACAAAAGCCTGAAACTTTCACACGGTCACGCACCCCGCCGACCGATGGCATACGCGAAGGAGGTTGGCGGCGCATGCGGGTCTGCCCGCCCCCTTTGTGCAAGATATATCAGTAAGACGAAGGCTCTATTGCCCGCCAACTCTGGCTATGCTACCCCATAAGAGTAATAGTAACGTTAACCGTCAATTGCGGAGCTATCTATGGTTATGACAATCCGAGAGGCAACCTTCAAGCTTTTGCGCCAACTGGGCCTTACCACCATCTTTGGCAATCCCGGCTCCACGGAAGAAACTTTTCTTAAAGATTTCCCCAAAGACTTCCGCTATATACATACGCTTCATGAAGCTTCCGCCGTCGGCGCCGCTGACGGCTACGCCCAGGCCACCCGCAGGCCGGCGCTGGTGAATCTGCACACCTCGGCCGGAGTGTGCAATGCCATGAGCAATATTCTTTCGGCCAGGATGAACCAGACGCCCCTGATCATCACGGCGGGCAACCAGACCCGCGAGATGCTCCTCATGGAGCCGTGGCTCACCAATGTGCAGCCAGCGGAACTGCCCAAGCCCTGGGTCAAGTGGAGTTACGAACCTGTGCGGGCGGAGGATGTTCCCGCGGCCTTTATGCGGGCGTATGCCATGGCATTGCAGCCCCCGGCCGGGCCTGTATTTCTGTCCATCCCCCTTGACGACTGGGACAAACCCGCCATGGGCGAACCAGTGGCGCGGTGCGTGGCGCCCCGCATCGGGCCTGATCCCGAGCGCATCGCCAAATTTGCCGACGTGCTCTCCAAGGCCAAAAACCCCGCGCTTATCTATGGTGCGGCCATTGCCAGGGGCAACGGCTGGAAGCAGGCCATTGCCCTTGCCGAAAAGCTCAATGCCCCCGTTTGGGCGGCTCCCGCTTCGGAGCGGCCCCCCTTCCCCGAAGACCACCCCCTTTATGCCGGGGGCCTGCCCTTTGCCATTGGGCCGCTGGCCAAAAAACTCGACGGTCACGATGTGGCCATTGTCATCGGCGCGCCGGTTTTTCGCTACTACCCCTACGTGAAAGGCCCCTATATTCCAGAAAAACTGCACCTGCTGCACATTTCTGACGACCCGGAAGAAACCGGACGCGCTCCTGTGGGCGACAGCATGCTCTGCGACGCTGTACTGGCGCTGGAAGCGCTGGAAGCCCGCGTCAAGGCGCGCACCTCTGCCCCCAAGGTCAAAAAACAGGCCCAGCGCATGGCCCCGCAACCAGCCGCGCCCGAGCCTTGCCAATGCAATATGCTGACAGCACTGGAGCTTTTTAAAACCCTGCACGAAGCCACCCCTGACGAGACCGTTCTGGTGGTAGAATCGCCGTCCAACCTCGGCGAGTTGCACGCGGCCTGGCCGGTGAAGCTGCCAGACACTCTCTATACCTTTGCCAGCGGCAGCCTTGGCTGGAACCTGCCCGCCAGCGTGGGCATTGCTCTGGCAGAACGCGACAGTGGCCGCAACCGTCCGGTTTTGGCCATTATTGGCGACGGTTCCATGCAATATTCTGTTCAGGGACTCTGGACGGCGGCACAGCTTGAACTGCCCATTCTCTTTGTCATACCCAAAAACAGCGAGTACGCCATCCTGAAATCCTTTGCCGCCCTGGAAAAAACCACCGGCGTCCCCGGTCTTGACCTGCCCGGCCTTGACCTCGTCTCCCTTGCCAGGGGCTATGGCTGCGAAGCCCTGCGCATCGAAAACGCGGACGGCGTGCGCAAGGCCTGCGCTCAGGCTTTCAAGCGTTCTGGCCCCACCCTGCTTGAAGTTCCCATCCTTCCCACCATTCCTTCCCTGCTGTAGCAAAAAACGCTGCCCGGCCTTGTAAAAGGCCGGGCAGCGACTGTTCACCCGTCAGCAGCCGTGGGCTCTGCACGGACGCGGCAGCGTTGTGGACGCCCCGCACACAAAGGTTTTAGGGGGTGGGGGCGTGGGGGAGGCGACCCTTTTGCAAAAGGGTCCCTCCCCCACAAAACATTCCCTCCCCACAAAGTATTCCTTCCCCACAAAACATTACCGCCCCCACAAAGCATTACCCACTTTTTTCCTTGAACTTGCGCTGCGCCTCACGGACAGCCATGGCTTCACGTGACTTTCGGGCTTTTTCCTCTTCTGCGCGGCGCTGCTTGCGAACACGTTCAAGCCGTGCCTGCTGGGCCTGCTCACGTTGCAACCGCGCCTGTTCCAGCAGTTTTTCGCGTTTGCTGTCAAAAACAAGGGTGGAACGCAGGGCCGCAATGCCGAGGGCCACAACGGACACGATGAGGATAAGCACCTTCTGTATGGACCACTGATCGTCGCCCAGAACGTCACGCAGCCAGCCCAGGCGCAGGTTGTCGCCCCAAAAGACCACGACGGGCACGCCAATAAAGCAGAGCAGCAGCCCGATGAGCTCAATCCACAAAAATGTTTTGCCCATGGTGAGGCCGAAAAGCGTACCGTCGCGCACCATACGCAAGAATTGCAGACGCTTGCGCAGATTGCGCAGCAGTTCCGCCAGGCGCGGCGTATCGGCCTGCGTACGCCCGAAGGATTCTGCTTCCTTGAAATTGCAGGAAAAGGCGCGGTTGATAATGCCCGCGCTCTCATTGAAGTCGCGGCTGAACTGGCGCAGAGCAGCGGGAAAGGGAAACCATGAGGCTTCGTCGCGAATTTCTTGAATAATATCAAGATAATATTTGTACTTATTGCGCAGTTCTTCCACTTCGTGGCTGATGCAGGTTTCAAGCTCTTTTTCCAGAACCGGCAGTTCTTCCACGACCTTGAGGTAGGCAATATAGTTATTGGTATTGGCGAGTTTTTCCAGTTGCCGCACCTTTGCCCCAAGCTGCAACTGCACGAGATGCTCCGGCGGAAACCAGTCGTCAAGCCGGTCACGCAGGGAATTGATGGACCCGCCGTCCGCCTCGGCCTTTTTCTTGGCCTCGGCCCACAGGTCGTACAGGGAAGAAAGAATGAGCAGACGCCCCCGCTCCAGGGCCGGGTCCACCAGCACGCGGTTGAAGTACGTGGGATCTTCGCGGATAAGTTTTACCAGCAGATCCTGCACAGCCTCGGCAAAGCCCATTTTGACCTTGCAGGCCATTTCACGGTAGCGGACTTCGCGCCATTGGGGCATGACGCGCCATATCTGGGCATACTGCTCAATGGCCGTGCCAAAATGCCCCTGCTCTTCCTCGAGCCTGGCTTGCAAAAACTCGTTCCATGCCTGAAGCATGGGCGATGGGGCGAGCATGGCCGCTTCGCCAAAGGCTGCGGTGGCTCGGGGGAAGTCCTGCCGTTGCACGTGGCAGAAGCCCAGAACCATCCGCAAACGCCAGTCGCGTGGTTGCCGTCCAATGCTCAGGCTTGTTTTTTTGTCAATTTCTGCCAGCCCTTCGGGCGGGGCGGCGGCAAGCTTTTTCAGCAAATCCCAGGCCGGGCTGTCGTCATGGGGGGGCGGGGTCTCGCCTGGTTCGGGGTCACGCATGCGGTACAGCCAGTGCTGGGGCACATGGCGCAACTGGCACATGCCATTGATGTCCAGCACGCCTTGCAGCACGAGCGCCGCGTCGCCGCCTTCCGCCAGCAGGATGTCATAGCCCGCCGTATGCTGTTCGGTAAGCACCTGCTCGATGCGGCGAAAGCCGACGTTGATGGCGTCCAGATCCAGATTCGCCACATTGTCCCACAAATCCCGTCCACTGGGCGGGCATTGGCGTGTGGGGCACTGGGCTGCCGTGTGGCCGTGGATGCCGCAATAAAAACATCCGGCTTCCCCCGCGTCGCCCGCTGTGAGCTGGGCGGGCATGAGCAGGGGGATGGAACGCTCGCTGAGGCTGTTTTCGTCCAGCAGCACGTTGCACCAGCTGTCCATGCTCATCTGTTCGCCGGTATACCGCAGATCGCGAACCGTAAAGCCCTCGCCCAGCAGATAGGCGTTGCGATAGCTCAGGTAGGGGAAGTCCGGCATGAGGTTGTCCCACTGCAGGCCGATCTTCTTGGGCAGGTCGCTGTTGAAATTGAGATTGTTGCGGTCGGCAACCACGCAGACGCAAGGCCAGCAGGCCCCGTTCTCCTTGTCGCAGCCTTGCAGATATTCGCGCAGAAAGGTGCGCAGCATAAGCAGATTGTCCATGGCCAGCATCACAAAGGAGCCGCTGACGATGGACTTTATCTTGAGCCGCTGCAACAGCGCCTCGATCTTTTTGAACATGGCGCTCCAGCCGCTCTGGAAGGCCTTGTCCAAAGGGCTGCCCAGGGGGTGCAGGAGAACGAACCATGCCTGGGTGGAGGCATAGGGCATGCGCACGTCCACCAACATGGTGGCCCAGTCCACGGCGCTCATGCCCTGGCGGCCGGGGCTGCGCTCAAAATCGATGCCGGGGAGGTTTTTTTTGCCTTCGCGACTCTTGGGATGCACCCATACTTCAAGGCTGTCGCGCACCAGCATTTCCTGCGTCTGCAGGGCGCCGTCCAGCAAAAGATTCACGTCGCGCTTGCGGCCAAACTGCAGGCGTCCGGGAAAAAGCTCTATGCTTACAGACAGTTCGTTGAAATTGCCCCAGACCATAAGCCGGGCCAATGCCAGAAAGACGTCATCGGTAAAAAAGAACCACAGGGCCTGCTCTTCTTCTTCGCCCACCAGCATGCCGCCGTAGTTGAGCAGCGTCTGCCCCACGGCAGGAGCCAGTTTGCCATGCCAGCAGACCCACAGAACATGGCCCATGGTGCTCATGCTCATGTCTTGCGTGTCGGGAAGACGGGACAATAACTGCGATAGCTGGGCCATGAACAAAATCCTTTATGAAGGCGCGGGCCTGGTATAGACTGCCCAACGCCACAATCGGATGTGGATCAAAACAAGGCGGTTCCGCATGGATATTAACAAAACTCTTCAGGAACTCAAAGCCCGTCCCGGCTTCACCGAGCACGTGGGCATGATGCTCGTTCATAATGGCGTGGTACGGGGCTGGTCCCGCAACGATCGCTCCCCGGTCACTTCGGTAGACATCACGCCCGACCGGAAAAAGATGGCCGCCATTGTGGCCGAGATGGAGCAGCGCCCCGGCATTTTCGCCATTGTGGCCGATGCCGAGGAAGGCCTGCTCAAACCCGGCGACGACGTGCTCTTTCTGGTTGTGGCCGGCGACATACGCGAAAACGTCAAGGCCGTCTTTGCAGAGCTGCTGGACAGGATCAAGGCCGAAGCCGTCATAAAGCAGGAACATCTGCAAGACTGATCGCCAAACGTGACGCCCAAGCCTTACGCGACGCCAAGCCAGACTGAACGCCAAGCCAAACGGGATGCCAGGACTGACCGCCCAACCTGGCCAAAAGATTGACCAAAAGGCTGACCGTCATAACTGGCCGCCACCCCTGGCAGCAAGGCTGGCTGCACGTCTGACTGCAAGGCTGGCTGCGGCCCTGCCCAGCGCCCCCAAAAAATGGTTTCGCGGGCAGTGCTCTTTGTATTATATCGGCAGGGATAACAGAAGAATAAGTCCTGTGGCGAGAATAAGTCCTGCGGCTATTTTTCTTCCTGCCCGACATCGGCAGCTGCCGCGCGCCAAGGAGCTTCGGCAATATACCCGCACGCAGCGTGCCCGGCCGTCGCGCATGCGGCTTGCCGTGCCGAATCGATCACGGTCGCAGGGAATGTCGCAGGGGGTAAGTTTGTTCACCGTCACGCATGCGGCTTGCCGTGCCGCCACGGCGCGGCGGTCCCAATTTCACCTTTTCCGGCGGAGGCCGCGCCCGCCAGCATTGCCAACCCGGCATTTATGTCTTATTTTAGTGAGATGCCGCCAGCCCCCCAGGCTGCTCAGGACCGTGGGCCCTGAGCTTGCGCCGACGCGCCATAATGGCGTGTGCATCCGGGCCAATGGCGGCTTGCCCGTGCCCAACAGAGGAGACTTCATGTTCGGCTTTCTTTTCAAAAAAATATTCGGCAGCAAAAACGAACGTTATTTGCGCCGTCTGCGCCCCCTTGTGCAGCGTATCAATGCCTTGGAACCACAGATGCAGGAATTGGCGGACGAGGACTTCCCCCCCCGCATTCTCCAGTACAAAGATGCCGTCCAGCAGGAAGGCCAGAGCCTGGACGCCCTGCTTCCCGAGGTATTCGCCCTGGTGCGCGAGGCTTCGCGCCGCGTGCTGGGCATGCGCCACTATGACGTGCAGCTTATCGGCGGCATGGTGCTGCACAAGGGCAAAATCGCCGAAATGAAGACTGGTGAAGGCAAAACCCTTGTGGCCACCCTGCCGGTGGTGCTCAACGCGCTGTCGGGCAAGGGCGTGCATGTGGTCACGGTCAACGACTATCTGGCCAAGCGTGACTCGGCCTGGATGGGCCAGTTGTACGGCTTTTTGGGGCTGACCACGGGCGTCATCGTTCACGGTCTTGATGATGAAGAGCGCAAGCAGCAGTACGCCGCCGACATCACCTACGGCACCAACAACGAGTTCGGTTTCGACTATTTGCGCGACAACATGAAGTTCTACGGCCATCAGCTGGTGCAGCGCGGCCACAATTACGCCATTGTGGACGAAGTGGACTCCATCCTCATTGACGAAGCCAGAACGCCGCTCATCATTTCCGGCGCTTCCGACGAATCCGTGGGCTTTTACCGCACTGTGGACGAAATAGTCCGCAGGCTCCAGCCCGAGCACTACACCATTGACGAGAAAGCGCGCACCGCCATGCTTACCGACGAGGGCGTGGCCTACTGCGAAGAGATGCTCAAGGTCGACAACCTCTTTGACCCCGCCAATATCACGGCGCAGCATCACGTCATGCAGTCGCTCAAGGCGCACCAGATTTTCAAGCGCGATGTGGACTACATCGTGCAGGACGATCAGGTGGTCATTGTTGACGAATTTACGGGCCGCCTCATGGCTGGCCGCCGCTATTCCGACGGCCTGCACCAGGCCCTGGAAGCCAAGGAAGGCGTGACCATCGCCGCTGAAAACCAGACGCTGGCCTCCATCACCTTCCAGAACTACTTTCGCCTGTACGAAAAACTTTCGGGCATGACGGGCACGGCCGACACCGAAGCCGTGGAATTCCACCAGATCTACAATCTGGAGGTCATCTCCATTCCGCCCAACCGGCCCATGGTGCGCAAGGATTACCCCGACCTCATCTACCGCAGCCGTCAGGAAAAGTTCGACGCCATTGTGGAAGCCATCACCGAGCTGCACAAAAAAGGCCAGCCCGTGCTTGTGGGCACCATTTCCATTGAAACGTCCGAAATGCTTTCGCACCGCCTGAGCAAGCTGGGCGTTCCCCACAACGTGCTCAACGCCAAGCAGCACGAAAAAGAAGCCGAAATCGTGGCTCAGGCCGGTCAGGCGGGCAAGGTCACCATTGCCACCAACATGGCCGGACGCGGCACGGACATCGTGCTGGGCGAAGGCGTGGTGGATCTGGGCGGCCTGCACATCCTCGGCACCGAGCGGCACGAAAGCCGCCGCATCGACAACCAGTTGCGCGGCCGTTCAGGCCGTCAGGGCGACCCCGGCTCCTCCCGTTTTTACCTGTCGCTTGAGGACGACCTCATGCGTCTTTTCGGCTCTGACCGCATCAAGGGCCTGATGGAAAAACTGGGCCTGCGTGATGGCGAAGCCATTGAAAACGCCATGGTCACCCGTGCGGTTGAAGGCGCGCAAAAGCGCGTTGAAGCGCATCACTTTGAAATTCGTAAAACCCTGCTGGATTATGACAACGTCATGAACCAGCAGCGCGAAGTCATCTACGCGCTGCGCCGTGAAATCATGGTGGAAGCCGACCTTGACCCGGTCATGGACGAGTTCATGAACGACGTGCTGGACGACGTGTACGGCTCCATTGAAAACGTGCCCGTGGACGATCAGGACGGCCTCCGTCAGGCGGCCTTTGCCCGCCTGCGCGACGTATTCAACCTTGACCGCGTGCTGCCCGAAAACGCCCGCCTGCCCGAACGCGAGGAGTGCGCCCCCCTGGTGCACAAGATTCTTGACAGTCTCAGGGCCGAAACCGGCGACAGCTACCGCGACATCCAGCGCTACTTCATGCTTGAAGAGCTTGACCGCAGCTGGAAGGAACACTTGCGCAACATGGACGCCCTGCGTGACGGCATAGGACTGCGCGGCTACGGCCAGCGCGACCCCAAGCTGGAATACAAGCGTGAAGGCTTTGAACTGTTCCAGTCCATGCTCTTCCAGATACGCGAGAGCGTGTTCCGCGCCCTGACCAGAATCCGCGTGGCCCCCGCCGAGCCTGTGGTGGACGCCATTGAGGTGGCCCCCGAAGAGGCCGCGCCTCAGGGCCAGCCCCTTGCGCGTGAATTCCGCCATAAGGAGCGGGCCAGCAGCCTGTCCTACTCCGGCGGCGGCGATGCAGATGCCTCCAACACCCCGGCCAAGGCCGCGCCCCGTATTGGCCGCAACGACCCCTGCCCCTGCGGCAGCGGCAAAAAGTACAAAAAGTGCTGCGGCGTGGATAAATAGCAGCCGCGCCTCGCCGGGCTGCAACGCCAAACTGCGTCCCATACAGGGTACCCCGCACGGGGGAGCATGACCAACCACGGGCAGCATAGCCAGCAGCATGCCCGGCAGCACAACAATACAATGAACCGACAAAGAGGGGGTCGCGCAAAGCGCGGCCCCCTCTTGAACATTTTAACTTTGAAATGCTTCACATTTCAAAGTTTTCATTCAGCCGAAAAATGCGATTTGCGGCTGAATCCACGCCACGTTGTGGCGCGCTGTGCTTTTGCACAGCGTTAGAGCATTTACACTTTTTCAAAGTGTAAATGCTCTATTTGTATCTGAACCTGAAACAGGAATAAAAGTTTTAGGGGGTGGGGGTATGGGGGAGGCGACCTTTTTTCAAAAAGGTCCCTCCCCCAAAAGAAGATGTTACGCCATATCTTCCGTAAGGATCATGTTGCGGGCCGCCGCCGTTTCGTCCATGCGGCGCGCGGGCAGGGTCACGGGAGCGTCCAGCAGGGCCTGCGGGTCGCTCTTGGCCACGAGCATGATGTCTTCCAGAGCCTGCACAAAGGAGTCCAGGGTTTCCTTGCTTTCCGTTTCCGTGGGTTCGGCCATGATGCACTCATGGACGATCAGCGGGAAGTAGATGGTGGGCGCGTGGAAACCACGGTCCAGCAGGGCTTTGGCTATATCCAGTGCGCGGGTTCCCTGAGGCGCGGAGGCCACGAACTCGTGAGCGCACAGCCGTGCGGCATAGGGGATGTCCAGGACTTTTTCCAGACGCTTTTTCAGATAGTTGGCGTTGAGCACCGCGTATTCCGAAGCTCTGGTGAGCCCTTCGGCTCCGAGGCGCATCATGTAGGCAAGCGCACGAATCAGTATGCCGAAGCTGCCGTAGAAAGGCCCCATATAGCCGATGGACTGCGGCACGTTGTAATCAAGGGTGAACATGCCGTCCGGCCCCTTGCGCACGCGCGGGGCGGGCAGGAAGGGAATGAGGCGCTCGCCCACGCCAACGGGCCCGGCGCCGGGGCCGCCGCCGCCGTGCGGGGTGGACAGGGTTTTGTGCACGTTGAGGTGCACCACGTCAAAGCCCACGTCGCCCACGCGCATCTTGCCCATGATGGCGTTCATGTTGGCGCCGTCATAGTACAGCAGGGCGTCGATCTTGCGCAGTTCCGCCACGATGCGGGGCAGATGCACTTCCATAAGTCCCAGCGTGTTGGGGCAGGTCATCATGAGGCCCGCCACGTCTTCGCCGTGCTTCTGGATGGCGGCCACGATGGCATCGGGGTCAACCATGCCGTCGCGGGATTCGATATTGATGGTCTCAAAGCCCGCCAGAGCCGCCGAAGCGGGGTTGGTGCCGTGGGCGGCGTCGGGAATGAGTATTTTTTGGCGGTTACGGCCCTTGGCCTTGTGGTAGGCGGCGATGAGCTTGACGCCCACGAACTCGCCGTTGGCCCCTGCCATGGGCTGCAGGGTAAAGGCCTTCATGCCGGTGAGTTCGCAGAGCAGGTTTTCGGCCTGATACACGCACTCAAGCGCGCCCTGGGTGCAGCCAACGCCGCTGCCCAGTTGGGCGAGCATGGGGTGCAGACGCGTAAAGCCGGGCAGCGAGGCCACATACTCCGTGAACTTGGGGTTGTACTTCATTGTGCAGGAGCCAAGCGGATAGAAATTGGCGTCCACACAATAGTTGAGTTTGGAAAGCCCGGTAAAATGGCGCACCACGTCCAGTTCGGAGCATTGGGGCAAACGGGGCTCTTCCTTGCGCAGCAAGCCAGCGGGCAGCATGTCCGCAGCCTTGGGGGCGTCGGATTCTAAGCAAAAGGCGCTGCGACCGGGCACGGATTTTGCGAATATGGTTTTCACAACAGACCTCCCACGGTTTCGGCCAGCATGCCGATCTGCTGACGGCTGTTGCGTTCGGTGCAGGCCAGCAGCAAGACGTTTTCCATGCCGGGATAGTACCGGCCAAGAGGATAACCGGGCACGCAACCGTGTCCGGCCAGGGCGTCCACCAGCGACTGGGCCGGGATGGGCAGACGCAGGGCCACTTCATTGCCGTAAGGAGCGTCGTTGAGCAGCTCAATGCCCTTGATGGCGGTGAGGCGTTCCACGGCGTAGCGGGTAAGGGCCATGTTGTTTTCAGCCAGCCGCGTGAGGCCGCAGGGGCCGAGCAGCGACATGTAGATAAGCGATCTCAGGGCGCACAGTGCCTGGTTGGAGCAGATGTTGGACGTGGCCTTGGCCCGGCGGATGTGTTGCTCACGGGCCTGGAGGGTCAACACGTAGCCCGTTTTGCCGTCCACATCGTTTGTGCGGCCCACAATGCGGCCGGGGAACTGGCGGATATGCTCCTTGCGGCAGGTCATAATGCCCAGGTAGGGGCCGCCGAACGAAAGGGGCATGCCGAGGCTCTGCCCTTCGGCAACGGCCACATCCGCGCCCATTTCGCCGGGCGTTTTCAGCACCGACTGCATGACGGGGTACACGGAAATGACGCCGAAAGCCTTGTGTTCGCGCGCTTTGGCAAACACCTGTGTATAGTCGGCCACTGCGCCAAAGAAGTTGGGGTTCTGCACGATGACGGCGGCAGTGGTGTCGTCGATGGCAGCCATGAGCGCGTCAAGACGGCTCACGCCCTTTTCCTGTTTGACGGTTTTGAGATCAAGGTCAAGGCTGGAAATATAGGATGCCAGCATGACGCGCCAGATGGGGTTGACGGCCTCGTCCACCACCAGCACGCGGCGGCGGGTGGCGCGAACGGCCATCATGGCGGCCTCGAAAATGGCGGAACCGCCGTCGTACACCGAGGCATTGGCGCAATCCATGCCCATGAGGCGGCTTATGGCCGTCTGGAACTCAAAAATGGCCTGCAGGGTTCCCTGCGAGCACTCGGGCTGATAGGGCGTGTAGGAGGTGTAGAACTCGCTGCGCCCTGAAAGCGCGTCCACAGCCTTGGGGATGTCGTGGGCATAGTAGCCCGCGCCAAGGAAGGACATGATATCCGGGCAGTTTTTGGCGGCCAGGCCCTCAAAGTAGGCGCAAACGTCAGCTTCTGACTGACCTTTGGGCAGATTGAACTGTTTGGGGCGCATTTCCGGAGGAATATCGGCAAAAAGGCCGTCCAGATCGCGCACACCAACCACGGAGAGCATTTCTTGCAACTCTTCCGGTGTGTGGGGGATGTATGGCATATCTGCTCCTTGAGCATGTTACGCGTGACGGATGCCTGGGAGGTAAGGGCTTATCCGTTGGAATGCGTTTTGGCTGCGCCCGCCGCTCGCGTTGAGCTGGCGGGCCTGTGCGCCGCATCGCCGCATCCCGGGCCGCAACCCCGGGTTGCCGTTACCAGTTCCCCAAAGCATGGGGCTGGTCTGGATTCCAGACCAGATTCGAAAAACACCGCCGGGAAAGGGAGTGCGCTCCGGCATGAAGGGCCATCCTGCGCGGCATGACGGCGGGCAGCCCGCCTTGCACGGCATGACAACGGAATTCGGCCAGAGAACAACACCCGTGACGGGTTTTAGACCAGATTAACTTTGAAATGCTTCACATTTCAAAGCTGTCATTCTGCCGAAAAATACGGTTTCCGGCAGAATCCACGCCACGTTGTGGCGCGCTGCACTCCCGTGCAGCGTTAGAGCATTTTACCTTATTTCAAAGGTAAAATGCTCTAATGGCCTTCAGTGGCGCAAAAAGCCTCGTACGCTGCCGCGTCCATAAGGCCTTCGGGCTTGCGGGAAACATTGACCTTCAAAAGCCAGCCCTCGCCGTAGGGATCGCTGTTGCATTTTTCAGGGGCGTCTTCCAGGGCGGTGTTGACGCTGGTGACATCGCCGCTCACCGGCGAAATCAGGTCGCTGGCCGCCTTGACGGACTCAACGGAACCGAACTCCCCTTCCTCGCTCACTTCGTCGCCCACCAGGGGCAGTTCCACATAGGTGATGTCGCCGAGGGATTCCTGGGCAAAGTGGGTGATGCCCACCACTGCCTCGTCGCCCTCAAGGCGAACCCATTCGTGGCTTTTGCTGTACAACAGATTCGTGGGATTGGTAGCCATATGCGTTCTCCTGAAAGTTGTTGGGAGCTAAGTACGCGCCGTGGCGGCACGCAAACCATCACAGATTCAACCCCGTAAGCGGCGTACGGCATGGGCCGCTGGCCGCCTCACGCGGGCGTCAGGCCAGTTTTTTGCGGGCCGTGCCTTCTTTGTAGAAGGGAACGTCCACCTTCGCGGCGGGCAGTTCCGTTCTTGCGGCGCGCACCACAAAGTTTTCCTTGTCGGCATGGGCGGCGTCCACCCAGGCAAAGGCAATGACATAACCGAGAGAAGGCGCGATGGAACCGCTGGTGACGCGGCCCACGGCATCGCCGCCGGGCAGGGCCACGACATCGCCATGACGGGCGGAACGGCGGCCTTCGATCTTCAGGGGCATCAGAACCTCGCGGATGACCTGCGCCCCTTTCTTGCCCACATAGTCCGCCTGACTCGTCATCATGCGGCCCATGCCAGCTTCGGCCGGGCTGTGGTCTTCATCAAGGTCATGTCCGTACAGGGGCAGGCCCGCCTCAAGGCGCAGGGTGTCGCGCGCGCCAAGGCCCACGGGCTTCACGCGCTCGTCGGTCAGCAGGGCTTTCCAGAAGTCTTCTGTCTTGCTGGCGGGCAGATAGAGTTCGTAGCCCAGTTCGCCGGTGTAGCCTGTGCGGCTCACCAGCACGGGCACGCCCTGCCACTGCGATTCGCGGAAGGAGAAGTAACCGAGGTCATGAAAGTTCTGGCCCATGAGCTTTTCAAGCACGTCCAGCGATTCCGGACCTTGCAGGTCCACCTTGCCAGTCTCGCTTGAAATATCCGTAATTTTCACGTTTTCCGGCAGGCGGGCACGCAGGGTGGCCAGATCGTTTTCCGCGCAGGCGGCATTGACCACAGCCATGAAGGATTCCGGCCCAAAACGGTAAATGATGCCGTCGTCAAGCACGCCGCCCTTTTCATTGAGCAAAAAGCCGTAGCGGCATTTTCCGGGAGCCAGGGTTTCAAGGTTGTGACTTACGGCAAGCGACAGAGCCTCTGTCGCGCCGGGGCCTTCAATGCGGAACTCGCCCATGTGGCAGATATCAAAAATACCGGCATGGTTTCTGGTATGCAGGTGTTCCGCAAGGATTCCTTCATACTGGATGGGCATGAGCCAGCCGGCGAAAGGGGCCATCTTGGCGCCCTGGGCTTCATGCCAGGAGGTTAGCGGGGTACGCAAATCCGACATGTTTTCTCCTTGTTCTGGGTGTGGTTACAAAATTACTGCGTCATGCCAGGCACTGGGCGCAGTCCCCTAAAAAACCATCAACGCACTTATACACAGATGATACCACTTGCAAAGGACGGACACAAGAAGTGTGAAATAATTATCAGCATTCTTTGCGCACTACGGTTTCGCTCGTAGCACACGCAACACGCTTCAAATATTAATCAAAGTTTTTTTCACGCCTGCCCGTTGTCGTTCAGTTTTTTACGCCTGGGCAAAAAACCTTGTCATAACAGACGGTTCGCAATTGCTGAAATAGCGGGACAAGTCAGCCTGATTCAAAGCGTGTTCCAGGTGTTCCGGTTCTCGTGAAACACCAATAAGGAGGCGCTCCAACTCTTGAATGCCCTCACCTGCATTGCAGAAAAAATCGCCCAATATTTTACAGGCAGCTATGTGCCCGCCTTTTACGTCCATGCGCAGTTCAACTGTGCCCCAATCAAAGCGCTGCCGCTTGCGCTCGGTAAAATTGGGCATGGCCCCGTAGTTCCAGCTCCACTGCCGGTATTTTTCATCGGCCAGCTTTTGGGCCTCGGCCACAAGGGCGTCGTCCACCGTGCCGGGAGCGTCGGCGCAACGGCGCAGCAGGGCCGCTGTCAGAGCCACGATATCACTGCCGGAACGCCAGTATTCCGAAATATTGCCCACCCGCGACCGCACCGAGGCAACGCCCTTGGAGCGCATTTTTTCCGGGTCCACATTCAAAGCGTCCACAAGCCGCTCAAAATTCACGTCAATGAGCAGGGTCCCGTGGTGCAGCACCTTGCCCCGCCGCAGCATCTGCCCGCTGCCGGAAATTTTGCGCCCATTGGCCTCAATGTCGTTGCGGCCCGACAGCACGGCCTGCACGCCAAGATCGGCCAGCGCAGCGCACACGGGTTCGAGATAACGCCTGAAGTCCACTTTTTCGCGGCCATTGGCGTGTTCAATAAAGGAAAAATTGAGATTGCCCGTATCGTGGTACACGGCTCCGCCGCCGGTTATACGGCGTACCACAGGCAGATTTTCGCGCCGTATGAAGTCTGCATTCACTTCATCGGCGGTGCATTGATGGCGGCCCACAATGACCGAGGGGCCATTCTGCCAAAGCAGAAACCAGCCGGGATGACCAGCAGGCAAGGACTGGAACAGAACTTCTTCAAGCGCAAGGTTAAAGGCTGGATCAAGGGTTGAAAAAGTCAGATGCTCCATGCTTTCTCCTCTAGAGCATTTAACACTTGAAATGCTCGCGTACGGCAGGCAAAAGCCCGCCTACTCGCATTTCGTGGCAAGGATTTTCAGAAAAATCCTTGCAGAGCATTTAACTCATTTCATTCGTAAACTGCTCCAAAAAAGAGAATGCCGTTCTTCGGGTGGCAAGGTCAAGAGAGCGGGAGGATATTTCCAAGATTATTGACAAAATTTATCAAGGCATCAAGGATTTCGCCCTGCTCCGAGCCTGTGCCGGGGCATGGCGCGGAGCAAGTCTGGGCATGGCGCGGGGCAGGCGCGGGGTACGGCTTTTTTTCGTGAGCGCGCGATCCAGTGTCCATTTCGGGGGGGGGGAACCTCCGCCCGCGCCCATTCAAGACGGCTTTGCGCTAGCCCGCGTCCGCAAGGGCACGGGCCACGGCCTCGCCGTCCACCTGCCCGCGCTCAAAAACTTGCTGCACACGGCCTTCCGCCATGATGACCAGCCGCTCTCCCAGGCGCACGGCCTGCTCCGGATTGTGCGAAACCACCAGCAGCGGATACTCGGAGGCAAGACGCAAAAGCAGGCTTTCAATCTCCTCCGTGGCATGAACGTCCAGGGATGCCGTGGGCTCGTCCAGCAACAGCATGGCCGGCTCCAGAGCCAGCGCCCGCGCCAGGCAGAGGCGCTGCTGCTGCCCGCCGGAAAGTCGATCCGCAGGCGTATCAAGGCGGTCTTTGACCTCCTCCCACAGGCCCACGCTCACGAGCGCCTCACGGGTTTTCAGGCCGCGCTCCTTTTCGGGCAGGCCCGCCACCACTTCAAGGGGCAGGGCAAGGTTGCGTTCCACGCTGACGGGCAGGACGTTGGGCGTCTGAAAAACCATGCCCACCAGACGGCGAAGTTGCGCCAGCGGGCGCACGGACACGCCGGGCGCGGGATATATGGCTTCAAGCCCGCGCCCAAGATCAAGCTCCACCACGCCCGAGGTGCGGCAGTGAAAAAAAGTCTCGTTCAGACGGTTCAAGGCGCGCAGCAAGGTGGTCTTGCCCGAACCGGAACGCCCGGCAAGCACGGTGATGCCCCGCCCGGGGGCCTCCATGCGGACATTGTGCAGCACCTGCTGCTGCCCGAAATACACGCACAGATCATTGATGCGAACCGCAGAACTCACGCTACCCCCTGCCAGCGCTGGCGAAAGCGCTTTTCCATACGCCGGGCGCAAAAAAGCAGGGCCGACGACAGCAAAAGCAGCACCAGAGCCGCTCCGAAACCGCGCAGCAATTCGTCCGTATTCTGGTACTGCGCAGCGGTATAGTAAATGGAAAAAGGCAAAGCCTCAAACTTGTCCGCCAGCCCGCCGGGCAGTCCGGCATTGGCCACAACGCCCGTAAGCATGATCACCGCCGTGTCTTCGGCTGCCCTGCCCGTGGCCAGCAGCACGCCACCCCATATGCCAGGCCCGGCGGCAGGCAGCAGAACCCTGCGGGCAAGCTGCCGCCGGGTAAAGCCCAGCGCGGCTCCTGTGAGGCGCAGACTGTCGGGCACAGCCTCCAGAGCTTCACAGGTGGTGGTCACAATGACCGGCAACACCAGAAGGGCCAGGCAGCAGGCCGAGAGCAGCAGGGACGTGTTGGCTCCGGGCCAGACGGAATGACGCAGAAAAAGTATGAGCGTAAAGCCGAAAAGCCCCATGACGATGGAAGGCGTGCCCGCCAGTACATCCATGGCCAGACGGATGCGCCCGGCCTGACGCGCCGGAGCGAATTCCGCCAGATACAGACCGCAGCCCACGCCGGGAAAAAGGGCCAGCGCCATGGTCAGGCCCACGAGATACAGGGTTCCCGCGCAGGCTGGCCACAGTCCGTCCCACACAGGGCGGCGTCCCAGCAGGGCGTCCAGGGGCGGCACGTCGCCAAAAAGCAGATGGCTGCCCAACTGCGGAGCGCCCTTGACGGTCAGAAAGCCCAATAGAAAAAGCACGGCCGCACATGGGATGACGGCACAGGCGCGCAACAGCCAGCGCATGCACATCTGCACAAGAGCGCCGCGCCTCATGCCGACGCCTCATGCTGCGACGTGGCCGTCGTTTCGTTCTTCCGGCTGACAAGTCGACGCAAGGCCAGGCTTGCCGCCGTATTGACCGCCAGCAGAACGAGTCCTGCCACAAAAAGGGAATTGTACGCCGCCCCGCCCACCTCATTGGCCGTGACCAGAGCCATGTGCGCCGTGAGGCTGCGCATGCTTTCGGCCAGGCCGCCGGGCACGTGCGTGGCGTTGCCCGCCAGCATGAGCGGAATGAGCGTGTCGCCCACGGCCCTGCCAAAGCCCAGCACAGCGGCGCTGGCCAGATTGCGGCCAGATCGGGGCAGCACAAAAAGGCGCACCAGGTCAAAACGGCTGAAACCCATGGCCAGGCCCCAGGGGCAAAGCCGCTCAAACCGCGGTCGCAGGCCCGCCATCAGGATCAGCGTCATGGTTGGCAAAATCAGCAGAACCAGCATCACGCCAGCGGCGGCCAGACACATGCCAGTGCCGCCCAGCAGCGCCCGCGCAAAGGGCGTCAGCAGAAAAACGGCGGCAAAACCGTACACAACCGTGGGCACCGTGGTCATGAAGCGCACAAGGGATTCTGTAAAGCGAACCAGGGGCTGCAGGGCGGGAGATTCTTCGGTAAGCAGCCAGCAGCTCAGGCCCACGGCCAGAGGCCAGCCCAGCAGCAGGGCCACTGCGGCAAGGGCCAGAGACCCCACGCACATGGGCAGGATGCCGAACCTCCCCTGCGTGGGCTGCCAGACCCAGTCAAGGGGGCCGCCGGGGCCGGGAAGTCTTATGGCGGGCAGGGCTGCCATGACGACCATGGCAAAAAGCAGCACCACGGCCAGCACTGCCACCCATACCGACAGGCGCAGGGCAAGGCCCGGACTGTCCGTATGATCCGCCGTTTGCAGGCCCGCAGGCGGAAGCGCCGCAGCGCTCCCGCCTTGAAGGGCTGACGTAGCCCTATTTTTTGACATAGGGGATGTAGCCAGCCTTGGACACAATCTCCTGCCCGGCAGGAGTAAAGATGTAGTCCACAAAGCCCCTGGTGATGCCCTGGGGCTCGCCCTTGGTGTTCATGTACAGCAGGCGGGTGACGGTGTACTGCCCGGAGGCGGCGTTTTCCTGGCTGGGGGCCATGCCGTCCACGCTTACGCCCTTGATGCTCTTGTCCAGGTGGCCGATGCCCACATAGCCGACGGCGTTGGGATCCTGACTGATGGCGGTTTTCATGGCTCCGTTGGAATTGACCACATTGGCCGCCGCGGCGGATGCGCCCTTGTCCAGAGCGCGCTCTTCAAAGGTCTCGCGGGTGCCGCTGCCGTCTTCGCGCACATAGAGGGATATGGGGGCGTCAGCGCCGCCCACTTCCTTCCAGTTGGCGATCTTGCCGGAGAAAATATCCTTGATCTGGGCCTTGGTCAGCCCCTCGACCCTGTTGCCCGGGTTGACGGCCACGGCCACGCCGTCAATGGCGAAAGGAAAGGACACGAGGCCGTACTTTTCCACTTCAGCAGGCTTGAGGGCGCGGCCAGTATTGCCGATCTGCACAATGCCCTCGCCCACCTTCTGCACGCCCACGCCGGAACCGCCGCCGGCCACGGTGATGCGCACGGCGGGGTTGGCCTCCATAATCTGCCTGGCGGCTTCCTTCATAACAGGGATGTGGGCAGTGCCGCCCGCGATGTCGATAACGCCCTTCTGGCCCTTGAAGGCGTCCAGGGGCGCTGCCGGAGCGGCGGCCAGGGCCGTGCCCATGCCGCACAAAAGCAAAAGGGCCGCGAGGATTCCACGTTTCATGATTGTCTCCTACGGTTAGCGTGAACGGGTGGCGCGCATGCGCCGCACAACACAACAATTGGCGTGACCACGCCGCCGGGAGTCAGGTGTAAGGAAGAAGCCGCCCTCGCAGACAGCATAAAGGCTATCCGCTACCAGAGCGCGGGAGACATCCAGCCCCACCTGACTAACGGTCAGGTGACGCCCAAAAAACGGAACAGGGATGCTTTTGCGGTCGCGGATTCCACAAAAAACAGGGAGCCGCGCCAGCACTGCCTCCACAGAGAGGGAGTCGAAGTGTTGCAAAAGTCAACCATGGCAAAAACAGTATCCGAGGGGTTTTATCTGGTCAAGCGAGGTAACATGCGCTTTCGCGCGCTGTTTCTGTGCAGGACGCCCAGGGCCGCCCGCGCGGCGCGGGGTGGCAAGTTTGCCCGCGCGAAAAAGGGACGCCTCCTGACCGGCCCGCGCGGCGCGCATCTACAGGCCGAAAAAGCGGCGGGCGTTGTTCCCGCACACGCGCCAGACCTCTTCCGGCTCCTGCCCGCGCGCCTCGGCCACGGAGCGGGCCGTAAATACCGTAAACGCGGGTTCGTTGCGCTTGCCGCGCCAGGGCAGGGGCGCGAGATAGGGAGCGTCGGTTTCCAGCATGAGGCGGTCGGCAGGGATCAGGGCCACAGCCTGCCGTAGTTCTTCATTGGCCTTATAGGTAACAGGGCCGGGAACCGAGATATGCCAGCCGTTGCCAAGGATGCGCGCGGCCATGTCCGGCCCCTTGCCAAAGCAGTGCCACAGCAGGGGGTAATCCTTGAATCCCTGCGATTCCAGAACCATAAGGGTTTCTTCTTCAGCCTCGCGGCAATGGATCACCACAGGCCGCCCCACTTCACGCGCCAGATGCAACTGGGTGGTAAAGGCCTCATACTGCACCTCGCGGGGGCAGTCGTCCCAATAAAAATCCAGCCCTATCTCGCCCACCGCTTTCAGGCGAGGGTCTTCGGCAAAGGCGCGGCGCATGGCCTCAAGCGCCTGCGGCGTGCAGCCCAGCCCGTGGCAGGGATGGATGCCCAGCAGAAAAAACACCTGCGGGTGCGCCTCGAAATACTGCCGCCTGGCGGCGAAGTCTTCCGGCCCCAGAAAGACGTTGCCCACTTGGGCCACGCCGCAGGCGCGGGCGCGCTCAAGCACTGCCTCACGGTCCTGGTCAAATTCCTCGCCGTCCAGATGGGCGTGGCTGTCCACGCCTTCAGGCGGCAACGCCACGGTAAGGGGATCAATACGTTCAACGGATTTCTTGGACATGCGTACCTCGCGCCGATACATAGCAACGCGTGCGGTCAAGGGCAAGTCGCCGCCCATGCCGTACGTATATCCATATGGCCGTGAACGTCATTGCCAAGCATGGATAATAGGACTATGCTTAAGCGTTTTTGTAGCACCAACGCATGATCCAACAATATCTTCCCGGGGGAAATATGCATCTCCGCAAACGTATACTTGTTACAGGCGGTTCAGGCTTTCTGGGTTCTCACCTGTGTGAAAGACTGCTCAACGAAGGCCACGAGGTTCTCTGCCTGGACAACTTTTTTTCCAGCGCCCGCGCCAATGTTGAAGAATTCCTCGACAACAGAAGGTTTGAACTCATCCGCCATGATGTGACCTTTCCCCTCTACGTGGAAGTGGACGAAATCTACAATCTGGCCTGCCCGGCCTCGCCCATACACTATCAGCACGACCCCGTGCAGACCATCAAGACCTGCGTTCACGGGGCCATCAACATGCTGGGCCTGGCCAAGCGGCTCAAGGCGCGCATCTATCAGGCTTCCACCAGCGAAGTGTACGGCGACCCCGAAATCCATCCGCAGCCCGAGGACTACTGGGGCCACGTGAACCCCAACGGCATCCGCTCCTGCTACGACGAAGGCAAGCGTTGCGCCGAAGCCCTGTTTTTCGCCTACTGGCGTCAGGGCGGCCTGCCCATCAAGGTGGGACGCATCTTCAACACCTACGGCCCCAAGATGCACCCCAACGACGGGCGTGTGGTGTCCAACTTCATTATCCAGGCGCTCAAGGGCGAAGCCATCACCATTTACGGCGATGGCAGCCAGACGCGCTCCTTCTGCTATGTGGATGATCTCATCGAATGCATGGTGCGCTTCATGGCCTCGCCGGAAGATTTCATCGGCCCCATGAACATGGGCAACCCCGGTGAATTCACCATCCGCGAACTGGCTGAAAAGGTTGTGGAAATGACAGGCAGCAAATCGGTCATCAGCTACGAACCGCTGCCCTGCGACGACCCCAAGCAGCGCAAGCCCGACATCACCCTTGCCCGTGAAAAACTGGGCTGGGAGCCTCAGGTCAAGCTCGAAGACGGCCTGAAAAAAACCATTGCGCACTTTGAGGATATGCTGAAACAGGGCATGGCCTAAACGCCGTCCGCAACCCCCGGATGCCATGACGCTCTTTATCATAACCCTGCTCATCCTGGCGGCCGCAGCCGCCGGAACGGCACTGCTGGCTTTTTTGCCGCCAACGGCGGGCAATGGCCGCGCCGCCAACCTGCTGGGCTCCTGCGGAGCCGCAGCAGGTTGCGTGGCTGGCCTGTGCGCCCTGGCGTTTTCCCCCTGGAGCGAGGCTGTCTCGTTAAGCCTGCCATGGGGACTGCCCATAGGAGCCTGTACCCTGGGGCTTGACCCCCTGAGCAGGGTCTTCCTGCTGCCGGTCTTTGGGCTGGGTTTTGTATGCGCCATTTCCGGCGGCATTGCCCTGCGCCATGAGCAGTCGCAGGAGCACAACCTGGCAGCCCACTGGTTCTTCTATCTGCTGCTGCTTCTGGGCCTGGCGCTCGTCATGGCCGCACGCGATGCCGTGCTCTTCATGCTGTCGTGGGAGCTCATGTCTCTCGCGCCCTTTTTTCTCATCGACTTTAACGACGGCGACCGTAAGGTGCGCGACGCTTCATGGGTCTACCTTGTGGCGGCCCATCTTGGCGCGGTGGCCCTCATGGCCTTTTTTGTCCTGCTCTGGCAAAGCACGGGCACCACGTCCCTTGATGCCCTGCAAGGCGGCGGCGTCATGCTGGGAGTGGTGCGCGACGCTGGCCCCCACGTGCTGACGGCCCTTTTTGTGCTGGCTGTTCTGGGCTTTGGAGCCAAGATGGGCCTTGCGCCCATGCACGTCTGGCTTCCGGAAGCGCACCCGGCCGCCCCCAGTCACGTGTCTGCCCTGCTTTCGGGGGCCATGATCAACGCTGGCCTTTACGGCATCATCCGCAGCCTGGGCATGCTGGCCACTCCGGGCGCAGCCCCCGAATGGTGGGGCTGGGCCTTGTTGCTTGTGGGCCTGGGCACGGGCCTCATGGGTATTTTAAAAGCTCTGGGGCAGAGCAACCTCAAACGCCTGCTGGCCTATTCCAGCGTTGAAAACATGGGCCTCATGCTCATGGGCGTGGGTGCGAGCCTTATTGGCCTTTCCTGCGGCAACGCCTGGATTGCGACCCTGGGCCTGGCAGGCTGCCTCATGCACATGCTGAATCACGCAGGCTTCAAGGGGCTGCTTTTTCTGTGCGCGGGCGAAGTGCTGCACGCCACGGGCACGGTGCGTATGGGACTGCTCGGCGGATTACAGAAGCGCCTGCCGCTGCTGGGCGCGGCCTTTGCCCTCGGCGCGGCCGCCATTGCCTGTCTGCCGCCGCTCAATGGCTTTGCGGGCGAACTTGTGCTGGCGCTCTCCCTTCTGGACGGCCCCGCCCTTCCCGGCCTTGAACGCCAGGTAGGGCTTCTGCTGGCGCTGGTGGGCCTCGCCCTCATCAGCGGACTTGCGGCCGCCCTTTACGCCAAGGCTTACGGCATCACCTTTCTTGGCGAGCCCCGCACCGGTTTTGCGGCCAATGCGCGCCCTCTGGGCTGGAAGACCCTCTGGCCTCTGGCGCTGCCCGCCGCCGTCTGCGTGATTGGCGGGCTGGCGGCTCCGATGTTTTTTGACCTTGCCTCCATGACGGGCCTTGCCGCGCTGCCCATGCCCAACGACATGCAGGCCGCAGCCGCAGCAGGGCAGGATCAGGCACGCACCAGCCTCGCCATGGTGTCGCTGGTGTGTTCCATCGCCCTCGGGCTCTCCCTCGCGGGCATTATCCTGCGCAAAAGAATGCTCCGGCGGCGCAGCGTGACGTCCATGCCCACATGGGGCTGCGGCTACCAGGGCGGTTCGGCGCGCATCCAGTACACGGATGCCGGATTCTCCGAACCGCTGGGCAAAATTTTTGCGCCGGGCATGGGGCTTAACGTGCGCATGAACCTTGATTCCCGTCTGTTTCCCCAAAGCGGTTCCCTGAGCGTCTCTGCGCCGGACCGCCTGCGCAACGGCTTTTACACCCCCCTGTTCGAGGCTGTGGAACGCTTGTGCAATGCCTGCAAAATCATACAGCACGGCAAGATCCACCTCTATATCCTGTATATCCTCGCCACTGTGGTGGGCCTGCTTATCTGGGGGCTGAGCGCATGAAACAGGACATGGCCGTTTATGCCGCGCAGTTTGTTCTGGCGCTTGTTCTTGCCCCCCTGCTGCCCGGCATCATCAACCGGGTAAAGGCCAAGTTTGCGGGCAGGCACGGCAAGCCCATCCTGCAGACCTACTATGACCTTGCCAAACTCATGCGCAAGGGCGAGGTGGTCAGCCACACCACCACCTGGGTTTTCGCCTGCGGTTCCGCCGTGTCCCTGGCCGCGACCTTGTGCGCCATAGCCCTGCTGCCCCTGGGCGGGGCCACCTCGCCCCTGGCCTTCACCGGCGACTTTATTCTTGCGGCCTATCTGCTGGGCATGGGGCGCTTTGCCATCATGCTCTCCGCCATGGACACTGGCTCGGCCTTTGAAGGCATGGGCGCCAGCCGCGAGGCCACCTTTGCCGCCCTGGCCGAACCGCTTTTCTTTCTGGCGCTTCTGGTGCTCACCAGCGTGACGCTGGATATGGGGCGCGGCCCGCACACGGCCTTTTCGCTCTCATCCCTGTTTGGCGGGCAGATCGCCGGGGCATGGGCCATGGGCCGGGGCGAACTGCTGCTCCTGCCCTGCATCTTCTTTATTCTGCTGCTGGTGGAAAACTGCCGCATTCCCGTGGACGACCCCAACACGCACCTGGAACTGACCATGATCCACGAGGTCATGGTGCTGGATCACTCCGGCCCCAACCTGGCCATGGTCGTCTACGGGGCTGCCCTCAAGCTGTGGTTTTTCGCCGCGCTTATTGCCGGTCTCATGACCCCGGCCCTGCCTCTGTGGCAACAGGCAGCACTGCGTATTACCACGGTGCTGCTGCTGGCCGTTATCGTGGGCATTGTGGAATCTGTCATGGCCCGTCTGCGCATGGACCGCGTGCCCTTTCTGCTGGGCAGCGCGTCGGCCATGGCGGCCCTGGCCCTCATCCTGACCCAGGCGAGGTGAAAGCGTGGAAACCGCACTGCAAAGCTGCCTGTTTTTGCTCATGCTGAACAATCTGCTCATGCTGGGCTCAACACGGATCATGTGGCTCATACGCTTCACGGCCTTTCAGGGCATTCTGCTGGCTGGCATGCTGCTGACCATGGAACACGCCCTGCTGGCCGCCGCCGTGCTGCTCATCAAGGGGGCGCTCTTGCCAGGCCTGCTCTGGCGCACCCGTAACCGCCTGCATTCCCACCACCGCATGCGGCCCCGCATGCACGTGGCCGTCGGCGTACTGGCCGGCATGGGGGGGCTTGTGCTCTCCCTGTGGCTTGAAGCGCGGCTGTTCACCCTGCCCGCTCTTTTTCCGCCGCTGCTCTTGCCCACGGCCCTGACCACACTGTTTTGCGGACTTATCCTGGTGGTGGGGCGCACCACGGCCCTGGCCCAGGTCATCGGGTATCTGGTGGCGGAAAACGGCATCTTTCTGCTGGGCATGCCGCTCATGACCGCCGGAACCACGTGGTTTGAGCTTGCCCTGCTGCTGGACGTGTTTGTGGCTGTTTTCGTTATGGGCATTGCCATCAACCATATTGGCAATACCTTTGAATCCATTGACGTTGGCCGCTTTCGCAGCCTCAGGGATTGACGGCCATGCTGGAAGCCTTGCTTTTTCTTCCGCTTGGGGCGGGCTGCATCATCCTGCTCGGCACCAAGGCCATGTGCCGGGTTCTTCTGCCCCTGACCGCCCTCGGTCATACGGCTCTGGCCGCCTGGACGACGTATGCCGTCGGCACGGGAGCCGAACCCAGAGCCATGAACGGCCTGCTGGCCCCCGATCCGCTTGGAGCGCTTTTTCTCATGCTGGCCAGCCTGCTTTTTCTGGCGGCTTCCATATATGCGGTCTACTACCTGCGAGAGGAAGACCGGCTGGAAGTGCATGCGGACATCCACGGCGGCCCCGGCTTTACCAACGCGCCCCAGCGACGCCTTGCCGCCTGCCTGTGCTTTTTTCTTTCATCCATGACGCTTGTGACCACCACGCCCCATCTGGGCGCTTTGTGGGTGGGCATAGAAGGCACCACCCTTTCCAGTGCGCCGCTCATCTATTTTCACAGGCACCAGCGCTCACTTGAGGCCACGTGGAAGTACCTTATCATCTGCTCCGTGGGCATTGCCCTGGCCATGGTGGGCAACATTCTGCTTTCCGTGGCCTTCTACACGCCCGAAGGCATGACAGCCATGGTGGAAGGCATGGATCAGCTCGGCTGGTTTGTCAGCCACGCCCGTGCCGGTGAAGAAACCTGGCTCAAGGCGGCCTATATCTTTCTGCTGGTGGGCTATGGAACCAAGATGGGCCTGGCCCCCCTGCACAACTGGCTGCCCGACGCCCACAGTCAGGCTCCCTCACTGGTGTCTGCCCTGCTCTCCGGCGCACTGCTCAACTGCGCCCTGCTTGGCATTTTGCGCGGACACCAGATCATGCTGGCCGCCGGACTTGGCGGCTTCAGCGGCGGGCTGCTCAGCTTTTTCGGCCTGATCTCGCTTGTCACGGCAGCCATCTTCATTGTGGGGCAAGGGCACTACAAGCGCATGCTGGCCTACTCCAGCGTGGAACATATGGGCATTCTGGCCCTGGGCATAGGCGTGGGCGGCCTGGCCGTATCCGGAGCCATGCTGCACGCCGTCTGCCATTCGCTGACCAAGTGCATGCTCTTTCTGCTTTCCGGCAATATTCTGGCCCGCTACCACACCTTTTCCAGCTATGACGTCCGGGGCATGCGCTGGACCATGCCCATAACCGGAGCCTTATGGATGGCCGGTTTTCTGGCCGTGGCCGGTTCGCCGCCCTTCGGCATCTTCATCAGCGAATTCATCATCTTCAAGGGCATGCTGGCGGCGGACTCACCTCTGCTGGCCGCAGCCTATCTGCTGGCCCTTGCCGTGATTTTTGTCGGTCTTTCCGTGGCGGTTCTGCGCATGGTGCAGGGCAACCGCCCCACAGACATGCCCCAGACCCTGCGGGAACCGCTGCTGAGCGTGCTGCCGCCCCTGGTTCTGGGGCTGGCCGTGCTTACCCTTGGCTTGTGGATACCCGACTGGCTTTGGAATTTCTTGCGCAAGGGCGCTGCCCTCGTCGGCGGATAGGGCGTTTTACGAATGAAATGAGTTAAATGCTCTGCAAGGATTTTTCTGAAAATCCTTGCCACGAAATGCGAGTAGGCGGGCTTTTGCCTGCCGTACGCGAGCATTTCAAGTGTTAAATGCTCTAGGGCTTTTTGCCCTGAAAAGGGGTAGTTGGCCCAAGGCTGCATGCGTGTGTAACGCGCCGCAACAGGGCGTGGTTTTGCCGCAAATCGTATTTTGGCAGAATCACAACGCTGAAATGTGAAGCATTTCAAAGGTAATCTGGTCTGGGAGGATATCATGTCGTTCGACTACCGCGAGGCGGTTGATCTGAAAAGCCTGGCGCGCTTCTCCGTGACTGAACTGCGTGACCACCTGCGTCACGCCATGGCAGGCGGCTGGCGCGTGCTGGCCTTTTTCGGCATTCCCGACGAAGACGCGACACAAGCCGTGTCCGGCCAGCCTGCATCCGGCCAGCCTGCATCCGGACAGCCCGTGCCCGTCAGCCTGTGCTGCGTGCTGGCCCATGACGGCACGCGCCGTCTCATGGCCCGACGTACGCCGCCGGTGACGGCCTTTGTGTCGATGACGCCCGATTTGCCCCAACTGCACTACTTCGAACGCGAAATTTACGAACAATGGGGCGTGGAGCCCGTGGGACACCCCTGGCTCAAAAGCGTGCGGCGCACTCCCGACACCTTCGAGGCCCAGACGCGCAACGCTGCGGCTGCGGCTGGCGCCAATGTTTCGGGCGCCAATGCTTCTGGCACAGACGTTTCTGGCACAGACGTTTCTGGAGCAGACGCTTCAGGCGCAAATACGTTAGGTGCGGAATCCGCCGTCCCGCACGAAGCCGCGCCAGCGACTGCCCCGAAGGATACTGCAATCCCGACGTCCCCTGCCCAGCCCTACCCCTTTTACCGGGTTGAGGGCGTGGACGTGCATGAGGTGGCCGTCGGCCCTGTTCATGCGGGCATCATCGAGCCGGGGCATTTCCGTTTTCAATGCTATGGCGAAAATGTGCTGCATCTTGAAATTGCCCTGGGTTACCAGCACCGGGGGCTGGAGAACATGCTTGTTCACGGCCCTGCCGCCCGCCGCCTTCCCCTGCTGGAATGCGCAGCCGGAGATTCCACGGTGGCCCACGCCACAGCGCACTGCGTCGTGCTTGAGCGCATGAAAGGGCAGCAGCCTGACGAGCGCTCCCAGCTTGTGCGCCGTATCGGCCTTGAGCTGGAGCGTCTGGCCAACCATACGGGCGACCTTGGAGCCATTGCCGGGGACACGGGCTTTTTGCCCACAGCCTCCTGGAACGGCCGCATTCGCGGAGATTTTCTGAACATGACCGCCAGCCTGTGCGGCAACCGCTTCGGACGCGGCCTGCTGCGGCCCGGCGGCGTGGCCCATGACCTCAGCCCGCAGGAATGCGAGGATCTGCTCGGCCGCGTGCGGGCGGCCTGGCAGGGCGCGCGCGGCTCTGTGGACGTCATGCTGGATGCCGTGACCGTGCGCAACCGTCTTGCAGAAACCGGCTCGGTGGAGCCCGCCGTGGCCCGCGAACTGGGACTGGTGGGTGTAGCTGCCCGCGCCTGCGGTCTGGACGTGGACGCGCGCTTTCACATGCCCCTCAGCGACCTTTCCTGCGAGAATTGCGCCCCACGGCTGGAGATCACGGGGGACGTCATGGCGCGCACCTGCGTGCGCAGCCGCGAACTGGACGACAGCCTGAGGCTGCTTGAGCTTGACCTCACCCGTCTGGCGGCCCTGCCCTGTCAGCCCAATCAGCCCAGTCAAAAAGGCGAAACGCCCACCTGCGCCGCGTCCGCAGGCCATGCCACCCCGGCCCATGCGGCACCCGCACGAGCGACCCCGCCCCAAACGACCCCGGCGACGGCCGGGCACGAGTCCGGCGGCCCGGCCACCGACTTTACGGCCCTGCCGCCGCACACCCTCGCCGTGGCCCAGGTGGAAGGCTGGCGCGGCGAAGTCTGCCATGTGGCGCTTACCGATTCGCGGGGCCAGATACTTGTGTACAAGGTGATAGACCCCTCCTTCCACAACTGGACCGGGCTGGCCGTGGCCCTGCGCGGCAACCAGATTTCAGACTTTCCTCTCTGCAACAAGAGCTTCAACCTCTCTTATTGCGGGCACGACCTGTAAGGCTCTACCATGCTGCACATAATCAAGGAACGCATCCGCCAGAAATACCGCACGCTGGACTACCCCCGCCAGCAGCCCGTACTTTCGCCCAGATTTATGGGCAGGCCCAGCCTCACGCCCGTGAACTGCGGCGGCTGCACGGCCTGTTACGCGGCCTGCCCCACAGGAGCCCTGCTGCCCACCGAGGGCGCGCCCGACAGCACGCCCACCCTGGATATGGGGCGCTGCACCTTCTGCGGCGCGTGCCGCCAGGTTTGCCCCCAACAGGCCATAGCCTTTACCGGCGAGCACCGCATGGCGGTTTTCAGGCGTGAAGACCTGCTGGTGGTTCCCGGCCAGCCGGCCCCGCAGGCGGCCACACCTTCCACCCCCGGCAAATTCTCCCTCTTCCGGCGTTCGCTCAAGCTGCGCCAGGTCAGCGCCGCAGGCTGCAATGCCTGCGAGGCGGACTGCAATGTGCTTGGCACCCTGGTCTTCGACCTGCCGCGCTTTGGTATTGATTTTGTGGCCTCGCCACGCCACGCCGACGGCATTCTGGTAACAGGGCCTGTTTCTGAAAACATGCGCCTGGCTGTCATGGACACCTACGACGCCATACCCGAACCGCGCCTTGTGGCGGCGGTGGGGGCCTGCGCCATATCGGGCGGGCTTTTCCGCAACGGGCCGCAGTGCAACAACGGCATTACCGACATGCTGCCAGTGGACCTTTTTGTGCCCGGCTGCCCGCCCAACCCCTGGACCATCCTGGACGGCCTGCTGGCGCTGCGCAGGTAACACCCTGCCGCCACATGCTGTCAGCGTTGCCATCTTTGTGGGGGAGGGACCCTTTTGAAAAAGGGTCTCCTCCCCCACGCCCCCTCCCCCCAAAACCTTTATTCACAGTATTCCTGCCGACCTTGCCTACTTGCCGTCGCCCAGTTTGGAGAGCAGCGTCTTGCGGTTGATGCCCAGACGCCGCGCGGCTTCGCTCTTGTTGCCGCCGACCTGCTCAAGGGTATCCTGCACGGCCAGGCGCTCGATTTCTTCCAGCGTCATGTTGGCAAAGTCCAGCCTGGACGAACGCGGGCTTTCCTCTTCGGCATCGGCAATGGTGGGCGGCAGTTCGCGCTCGCTGATGTATTCCCCCACCAGCAGCACAACGGCGCGCTCCACGGCGTTTTCCAGTTCGCGCACGTTGCCGGGCCAGGTGTGCTTGACCAGCCTGTCCATGGCCGCAGGGGTGAAGCCCTTGACCATCTTGCCGTTGCGGTCGGCAAAAATCTTCATGAAGTGCATGGCCAGCAGGGGGATGTCCTCATGCCGGTCACGCAGGGGCGGCAATTGCAGGGAAACCACGTTGAGCCTGTAGTAAAGATCCTGCCGGAAGCGCCCCTCCTCCACCTCAAGGGCCAGATCCTTGTTGGTGGCGGCCAGGATGCGCACATCCACCTTGATGGTCTGATCGCCGCCCACACGTTGCAGTTCGCGCTCCTGAATGACGCGCAACAGCTTGACCTGCATGGACAAGGGAATCTCGCCAATTTCATCCAGAAAGATGGTGCCCTTGTTGGCTGCCAGAAAGCGCCCCTCACGGCGTTTTTCCGCTCCGGTAAAGGCCCCTTTTTCATGGCCGAACAGTTCGGATTCCAGCAGGGTTTCCGTCAGGGCCGCGCAGTTGACGGCCACATACGGCCCCTTGGCCCTGTTGCTGTTGGCGTGGATCAGCTTGGCGATGACCTCCTTGCCCGTGCCGGATTCACCGGTGATGAGCACCGTGGCCTCCGAGGCCGCAATGGCTGAAACCAGGCCCAGCACCTGGCGCATGGCAGGACTCTGGCCAATGACGTTGCGGGAATCCACGTTGGCGGCCAGTTCGTGACGCAGGGCGCGCACCTCGTCGCGCAGATTGGCGTGATCCAGCGCGCGCTCCAGCGCCAGCTTGAGGGCGTCAAAGGCCAGAGGCTTGGTGAGGTAGTCGTAGGCTCCGGCCTTGAGGGCTTCCACCGCGTTGGCCACATCGGAGTACGCCGTCATGATCAGCACGGGGATGGCGGGATTGTAGCTCTTGATGGCGCGGGTGGCCTCAATGCCGTTCATGCCCCCCATCCTCACGTCCATGAGGATGAGGTCAAAGGGGTTTTCCTGGCACATGGCCACGGCCTCTTCCCCATTGTCCACTGTAACGGGGTCATAGCCCCACTCTTCCAGCAGGGCCCGGAGCATTTCGCGGTGGTTGCGGTCGTCGTCCACCACCATCAGTCTGACAGCTGAAGTCGCACTCATGACAATATTCCTTGATCGTTCTGGTTGATAACCAGCGCAGGGTAACAATACTACTATTTATTCAAATGGTTGCGGCGCGCTTTTCACGGCTGGCGGCGTGCAGACAAAGTGCGCGCCCTTCACGGCTGGCGGCGTGCGGACAAACTGCTCCTGGGCCGTCACGCCGAAAAGGCTGCATCCCTGCCGCGAACAGGCAGCACAAGGATGAACTCCGTGCCGTGCCCCGGATCGGAATTGACGCTCACGCTGCCGCCGTGCCCTTCGACAATCTGGTAGACAATGGCCAGCCCAAGGCCCGTGCCCGAAGGCTTTGTGGTAAAATAGGGCGTAAAGATGGCCGCCTGAATGTCCCTGGGAATACCGGGGCCATTGTCGCGGACAGAAAGGCTGAAGCTTTGCCCGTCAGGCGACAGACGCGCGCCCACGTGCAGTTGCCCCCCCTCGCCCATGGCCTGCACGGCATTGAGAAAGAGGTTGAGCAAAGCCTGGGTGAGGCGTTCAACATTGACCCGTACCGGAGGCAGATCAGGGGCCACGTCAAGGGTGACCTGTATGTTTCTGGCGCGCACATCGGCTTCGGTCAGACGCAGTGCCCGGTTGATGATTTCGGCCAGATCGGCGTCCGTGGTGTTGATGGCTCCGGGCCGGGCGAATTCCAGCAGTTCGGAGACGACCCTGTCCAGCCTGTCCACTTCATCAATCATGCGCTGGGCGGCTTCCTCTTCACGGCCGCCGGGCAGCATGCGCTTGGCTATGTAGAGGGCCACGCCCTTGATGGTGCTCAAAGGATTGCGCACCTCGTGCGCCACACCGGCGGCCAGATGGCCCAGAGCCGACAGGCGGTCGTTGCGCTGCGCGTCTGCCTGCAGGCGTTTGACCTCGGTAATGTCGCGCAGAATAAACACATTGCCCAGAAAAACGCCGTCCTGATTGCGCATGCTGGCGGCACTGAGGCTGATGACCGCGCCCGCGCGTCCTGTGGTGAGGACGCATTCGCGCTCAAGCACCTTGCGGCCTCCGGCCAGTTCCGCCACCAGCGCCTTCCAGTCCAGACCCGGCAACCCGGTCAGAGGCGCGTACACGGCCGTATCCCGGACAAGGTCGAACATGCGCAGGGCAGTGTCGTTGACCATGGCCACCCTGCCCGAAGGATCGCTGGTCAGAAGGCCCAGAGGCAGATTGGCCACCACTTCTGAAGCCATGGCCCGCGAATCGCGCAGCATCTTGCGTGAATGGCGGTAATTCTGCGCCCAGAACAGGGAGACAAAGCCCGCAAGACCCAAAGCCGCCACCAGAGCCGCCGACATGGCGTTGTAGCGCAGATCCGCCGCCAGGGCCGCCTCAAAAGGTTTGAGATCAAGTCCTACCACGACCACGCCCTGTGGTTGCCGTGGCTGGCCCGGATGCAGTAGGGCAGATGGCCAGGGGTTGCCGTCGCCCCACATTCCGGCATGGGGCGGCGGTGGCCTCAAGCCCGGCTGCAGGCCGCCCGCAACGCCCGGCATGCCTGGCCCTGCGGCCTGAGGCTCTGGCTGGAACTGTGGCTCCATCCTTCTGGGCGACATGGGGCCATGGGGCATATCCACGCCCATCATGCCCCTGCTGCGGCCCATGTTGTGCTGCCCGTGCCCGCGCGTGGGCAATGGCATGGGGCGATCATCTTCCAGCGGCACAAAGGCCCGGTATACCTCAAAAACCTTTCTGTCGCCCCACTGGCGCAGACGCCATGCGGGCTTTTCCGTCACCTGCACCGCCGTGGGCATGATGATGGCCAAAGACTTTTCGCCCTGCTGCGCCTGCGCGGCAGCCCTGCCATCGCCGCCTGCTCCCGGCCCGGATGAAGAAATCTCGTCATTGCCCCGGCTTTTGTGGCGGGTGCGCACCGGCACGCTGTAGGCCAGCATTTCGCCCGCATTGTTGGCCACAGCCATAAAAACAATGCCGGGCTGCTTGGCTGTTTCCGCCAGCAGGGACTGCAGGCCGTCCGAATTGCCCAGGGGAGTGCACAAACCCGTGCGCGCGCCCGCCTCCAGAGCCCATATGAGGGCCTCGGCCCGGTCCAGAAGATTCTGTATCATATATGTCTTGCCGCGCTGGTTGCTGCGCACGGCAAGGGCTGAAATGGTCAGACCGAGAATGATGGCCATGCCCATAATCATCCAGGGCGAAAGCCCCAGATGCAGGGCGCGCACCCCTCTGACGGAAAATATTCTTGAAAATCTGCTCTTCATGGCCTGTCCTTGTGTGGCGGAATGACCCTATTATGTATTTTTTACCCATATGGTCAAGACCGCTGGTAAAAATTGGACACAGCCCTGACAATGTGGGTAAAAAATGGACACTTTCCATCTGGTCACAGTGTTGCCCTAAAACGGCCATAAAATAATAAACTAAATATTCCCAGATAATTATGAGGACTCGTACACTGTTGGCACGGGCTTTGCCTTATAGGGGGCAAGAGCGCGTGAAAACGCGCAAACAGGTGACAGCGCAACCCCGCCCCGATGCAGGGCGTGCCCGGTCTCACCGGGAGGATACATAATGCATGCTTGTAATTATCTGAATTTTTTCGGCTTCGGCTGGGGCGGCGGCTGGATAGGAATGCTTCTTGCGATTACGGTACTGGTTCTGGCGATATACTTTATCTTTCGCATCGTAGGACGCAAACCTTGCAACTTTGACCGCCGCGATACACTGAACATTTTGAAACGACGCCTCGCTTCCGGTGAAATATCGCAGGAAGAATACGAAAAGCTCAAAAACGTGATCTGATTTTCCTTCAAGGGAAGCATTCAAGGTCACGATACATATAAAGTTAAGGAGTCCATCATGAAAACTTCAACCACCAAACCCACATTTATCTTTGCAACCCTGGCCCTTGTGTTCGCCATGGCCCTCACCGCCCTGCCCGCGCAGGCCCAGCATGCCACAAGCACCGGGACTGCCTCTCCCTGGTGCGGTAACGGTGGCAACGGCGGCAGCGGTCACGGCGGCTACGGCCCCCATGGCGGCAATCACATGGGCCGGTAAGCCCCGGCCGCTGACGCCCTGAGACCCCAAGGACAACACATGAGACGCCTTACCGGAGTTCTTGGCAGACAATCACAACAGCGGCGTCGCTGTCCGGCTGCGGCGGCCTTAGGGGGCCGGGCTGGCAAGGCAGAAATGGCATATACGGCCCCCCTGAATCACACTCTCGCACAGATGATAACGACCCCTGGCGGCGCCACGGTTCGCATAGAGACAAAAAACTTCGGCCTCAACCGAACACCATAAAGGACACTACCATGAAAACATCCAAACTTGCTTCCACCACCGCGGCGCTCGCTCTTGTAGCCCTGCTCGGCACCGCCGGCATCGCCAGCAGCGCCCCGGCAGAAGTTCCCGCTCCCCCTGTGGCAGGCCAGATGGGCCCCCATATGGGCCCCCATATGAACATGACTCCTGAGCAGATGACCGCCCTGCAGGACATCCACAAGGAATTCGGCCCCAAGATGCAGCCGCTCTTCCAGCAGAAGTACGGCAAGCAGGCTGAAATCAACGCCCTGCTCTATCAGGGCGTGAAGGCTGACGATCCGAGGATCGTGGCCCTGCAGAAGGATGTGAAGGACGTGGACGGCAAGCTGTACCAGCTTGACGGCGCCATGCGCAAGCAGATGCAGGACAAGGGCGTTCCCTACATGGGCGGCCACGGCATGGGCCGCGGCATGGCGGGCGGCATGGGCGACTGCTCCGGCATGGGCGGCAGGGGCATGATGGGCCCGCGCGGCGGCCACGGCGGCCCCGGTAATCATGGCGGCCCCGGCAATCACGGCGGCTACGGCGGCCCTGGCATGCACGGCTACGGCATGGGCATGATGGACCAGTCCACCAGCAACTCCACGGACTCCAAGACCAACTAAACTTTACGAATACCGCCAACCCACGGGCGGCTGCCTGAGGCGGCCGCCCGGCAACAGAACCCGCGCTATTTGCCCGCGCACGTTCATGACGGTAAGCCCGTTGACTTCGAGAGCGCCACTCTCTTGATATATAGCCACTTCATAGAGACACTTCCCTGAACCGATTCTCCGGGGCGCACCAGCCCTTCAGCGCCCCGGGGGATCGCAAAAGTCCATCCCTGACACGCAGACAGACACGCACACTCCCTCTCCAACGACACTCCCACAAACACAAAAAAGCCGTGAACCCCTGATGTTCACGGCTTTTTTTGCAATCTGCTACTGAGGGAAAATCAGACGTTATAGTCTCCGCGATTGAATTTGAACTTTTCTGTGGTGGCGAGCACCTCCAGATTGTTCACCAGGGTATCCAGGCCGGGGTTCTGCCCGCGCAGGCCCGCGGTATTTTCCTTCAGTGAGGCAACCTGTCCGTCAATGCCCTGCAAAAGCGCATAGGCCTGACGCAGAGAGCCGTTTTTGCCGGCATCGCCAAGGGTGCTGACGTAAGAATCCCACATGTCCAGCGTGCCGGATGCCTGGGTAAAGGCCTCCTGCAGCACGTCTTCAGTGGGATTGGCTTCGTCGGTCTGCCCGGTAGCGCCCAGCAGCATCTGGCTTATCATGGATGCCTGTGACGCCTGGGCCGTCTGCATGCCGCCCACCGAGAGCGTACCCTCGGCAGTGGAAGACGCGCCACCGTCCACAAGACCCAACTGTTCGGCCAGAGCGGCCTCAAAGCCCGAACTCTGACCGCCAGACTTGCGGATTGTGCCGGAGGATTGTTCCTGCTGGCGAAGCAGGGCTTCCAGTTGCTCATTTTTGATCTTCATGTCGCCTCCAGGGTTGGCGTTCCGCATTTGCGCCATTTGTGCAAGAAGTCTGCCAAGTCGCTGGACGACTCAACTAGCTGATTTTATAACATACCGAATTTGCAGAAGGGAAAAAATTTCCCACGGCGCAAGCATATGCTGTCCAAAAGACCTTGTCTATTGTTGTAAAAAAAACTAAAATTTAACAAAGATTACGGCAAACAGTCGCGAACCCGCCCGCATGGCGAAAACACTGAACGTATGCAGGCTACGCCTTTTATAACTTTATCTTCCCTCGGGGAACAGGAGCTAGCCATGAAGGAAATCAAGAAGATTCTTTGCGCGGTAGACCTCTCCGAACACAGCAAGGATGTGGCTGAATACGCCGTTCTGCTTGCAAAGGGATTGAACGCAAGCGTTGTGGTTGTATACACCGCTCCCTCGCTGAGCCAGTATGTGGGCTTTCACGTGCCCCCCAACACCATAGAAAACTTTGTGGGCGAAATCGTCTCCGGTGCTGAAAAGTCCATGGAATCTTTTGTCGCTGAAAACTTTGCTGGCGTAACAGCCACGGGCAAGGTACTCATCGGCTACGCCGCCGAAGAAATCCTGGCCCACGCCAAGGAAGAAGAGGTGGACATCATTGTCATGGGCACCCACGGCCGCAAGGGCATTGACAGAATCCTCTTTGGCTCCGTTGCCGAAAAGGTGGTCAAGAACGCCGACATGCCCGTGCTGACCGTACGCCCCAGCTAGTGCCAAATATCCTTGAGGGCGTACAGGTGCACAGTACGCCACGCCGCCCATGCGGCCACTCGCAAAAACGCCTGGCGTTGCCGGGCATCCAGCCGGATGCGCCGCACATCCCCCAGGCATGACGTCACATCAGGGCCGCGTCTCCGTAATAGAGGCGCGGCCCGTCAACAATCCTCTTGTTGCCGAGAGCGCCCCCATGCCCGGCTGTGGAGAAGACATGTTTGAGATCAGCGTGCGGCAGGAAATTCTTGCCCTGAAGGCCTATGTTCCCGGTCTGTCCATTGCCGAAATTCAGCAGAAGTACAATCTCGCCAAGGTCATCAAGATGGCCAGCAACGAAAATCCGCTGGGCATGTCGCCCCTGGCGTGTGATGCCGTACAGCGGCACGCGGCCATGGGCTTTCGCTATCCCCAGGGGGGCAATCCCCGCCTTGCGGCGGCGCTGGGGAAGCTCCACGGTGTTGATGCCCGCCGCATCGTGGTGGGCAACGGCTCCGACGAGATCATAGACCTGCTCATCCGCATCCTGGCAGAACCCGGCGTGCACAACCTGGTCTGCTTTGAACCCTGCTTCAGCATCTACCCCATCCAGGGGCGCGTCTGCGGCGTCGAAGTGCGCCGCCAGCCGCTCAATGACGATTTTTCTTTCAACTTTGACGCCTTGCTCGCCAGGGTGGACGCCAATACACGCCTTGTGTTCGTCACCACGCCCGACAATCCTTCCGGCTACTGCCCGCCGCGTGAAGACGTGGCGCAACTGGCCGAAAAACTGGCCAAAATTGCACCCGCCTGCCTGCTGGTCGTGGACGAAGCCTATATGGATTTTGCAGAAAACGAGCCGGAATCTTCCCTTCTGGCCAGCGGCCATTTGCCCGAAAACACGGCCTTTATGCGCACTTTCTCCAAAAGTTTCGGCCTTGCGGGCCTGCGCGTGGGCTACGGCATCCTGCCTCCGGCCATAGCCGACTACTGCTGGCGGGCACGTTTGCCCTTTTCCGTCAATATTCTGGCGGAAGAAGCCGCCCTGGCCGCACAGAAAGACACCACGTTCTACGCGCTGACCATGCAGACCGTACGGCAGGGGCGCAATGCCCTTACCGTTGGCCTGACGGCCCTGGGCTGCTACGTCTGGCCCAGCGCTGCAAACTTTATTCTTTTCCAGCTGCCGCAAAACACGCTGAAAGCCGAGGATTGTTTTGAGGCACTGCTCCGCCGGGGCATCATTATCCGCCCGCTCAAAAGCTACAATCTCCCCAACCATCTGCGCGTCAGCGTCGGCAATGAACAGGAAAACAGGGCCTTTCTGCTGGCCATGGACGAAATTCTTCTGGAAAACCGCCATGCCGAAGCTGATGCCGCCCCCAGGGGACACAAATGAGCGCCCGCCTGCCTGTCGTGACGCTGGACGGCCCCGCCGGGGTCGGCAAGACCACCCTGGCCCGCCGCATGGCCGAAAGCCTGGGGCTGGCCTATCTGGACACCGGCGCCATGTTTCGCTGTATGGCCCTCAAGCTGGGCCCCGGTGCGGAAAAACTCCCGGAAGACGAACTGCGCAGCCGCTGTGGGCAATGGACCTTCACCCTCAGTGGCATGGGGCAACAGTCCACCCTGTTCTGCAATGGCGTGGCCGTGCGCGGTGAAGTCCGCACCGAACAGGTGGGCATGCTGGCAGCCCGCATCGCCACAGTGCCGGTGGTGCGCGACATCCTGCGCCAGACGCAACGAGCCATTGGCGAGAACTCGCCCCTGGTGGCCGAGGGCCGCGATATGGGCACCGTGGTTTTTCCCGACGCGCGCTTCAAGTTTTTTCTGGATGCTGCCCCGGAAGTGCGCGCCATGCGGCGGCTGCGCGACCTCGAAGAACGGGGGGAAGCCGCTGAACTGACCAGCCTCACAGAACAGATACGCCAGCGTGACGCCCTTGACCGCAACCGGGCCGTGGCCCCGCTGCGCCCTGCCCCGGACGCCCTCATTGTGGATACGTCGCGCCTGGACATTGAAGGCGTTCTTGGCGTCATGCTCCACCACATCAATGTGCACGGGGGCAGCCAGAGCCTGCACGCCTGAACCGGCGTTTTTGCGCGCGGAGTGGCAGTTACGCTGTGAAACACTTTGTGGGGGAGGGACCCTTTTGCAAAAGGGTCGCCTCCCCCACACCCCCACCCCCTAAAACTCTTATTGTATTGCACTATGACGCCAAGGCAGTCCAATGGTGAAATGCCCCGGCGGCTGCGTGCAGTCACCCGCCGAGTCAACATCAACGCCGTGTACCTGCGGGGCTGAGCACCGTTACGGGCATGGCAGGGTACCGCACTCCCGGTGTTTGCATATCTGATGCGTGAAGGGATACAGCCCCTTCAGCCATCACATTGTTTCAAAGAGTCTCTGGCCTGCTTTGGCATGGCCTGGTCTGGTCTGGGATGGTCTGGCATGGTCTGGCATGGTCTGGCATGGTCTGGTCTGGGATGGCCTGGGATGGCCTGGCATGGTCTGGCATGGTCTGGCATGGTCTGGCCGAAGCTGATCTGGCCTGATCTGGACGAGCCTGCCTTTCCTGCCCTTCCTGCCCTTCCTGCCCTTCCTGAAGCCTTTTGCCTGTGAGCAAAAGGCTTTTTACGTATCTGATGGCACGATTCGGCGGCAAAATCTGGCGGCAAAATCTGCCGCTCGCCCCGTCTGTGGCGGATTTTTGGCGTTTTTTGCGCGGCGGCCTTTGCCGCTCCCCTGCAGTCCTCCTTCTATCGAAAAAGCAATATGCTGATTTGATTGTACAATTCACAATTGGCACGAGCAGTGCATAGTACGGGGCAAGCCAAAGGCGCATTCTGCGTCTTCGCAAACCAGCCTCAGTTGGGGAGGAAAAAATGAGCAATCAACTGGATTACGAAATCAATAAAGAATTGGGCGAATGCTACCTGTTCATGGGCGATTTTGACAAGGCTGAAGAATATTACCGCAAGGCTGCCAACAGCAATGCCCAGAACGCGGCCCCCTACATGGGCCTGGCCACTGTGGCCGTGCAGCGCTCCGAGCTTGACAAGGCTCTGGTTCTGTACCAAAAGGCCGCCGCGGTTGAAGAGACCGACAAGGCCCTGTGCGGCATCGGCCTGGTTCTTATGGAACAGGGTCAGCACGAAGGCGCTTTTGACTACTTTGCCCGCGCCATGGACAAAAACCCTGAAAACATCATCGCCCTGAACTGCCTTGTGCGTGAAGCCTATCAGCTGGACCGCGTTGAAAACGTGCTGCCCCATCTGGAAGACACCCTGCGCACCGGTGTTGAAGCCGAAGCCGTTCGCGTGACCCTGGCCGGATGCCTTATCTACCTTGGCCGCAGTGAAGATGCCCGTCAGCATCTGGAAACTGTGCTTGGCGCCAACCCCGCCAACAGCAACGCCAAAGAACTTTTTGACACAATGGCCGCGTAGTCATGGCCCCCGGGCCATGCCGCTGCCAAAACATACTCCCCTCCCCACATGATTTTCCGGCCCCTGGCAGGCGCCGGGGCCGGAAAATCTCTTCCTCGGGGAATGGACAACGCTGTTCACCCGCTGCGGGCCGCTCGGTCTTCTGGCGTGGCAACACAGCTACAGCGAAAAATCCCTGAAGTTTATTCAGGGATTTTTTTATGCTGCGCCAGCCCCAAAGCCCCTTAATCACATCAGGCTCTTCGCTGGACAAAATACAGAGCACGCACCCTTTTTCAACGATGCCCGGTTCTGGAAGCAAGCCGGTTCCCCGCCGGGAAGTGCTGCCACACACGTGGCAGACGCAGGGCGCACGAACAGTTTTTCATGACGCGGACAGCCCGTTGCAGAAAATGCCTGTTCCCACAGGCACTACACGCCGTATTCCCTGAGCTTGCGCCACAGGGACGACCGGCTGATGCCCAGCATATCGGCAGCCAGAGTGCGGTTGTCGCCCGCCAGTTCAAGAGCGCGCAGAATGTGCTGCTTTTCCATTTCTGCCAGTGAAACCAGCGGCAGATCCTGCCCCTGCTCGTGCTGTGGCGCAGAGGGTACCAGGGGTAGAGGGGGCGCGGGCGACGCTTGCGGCCCAGGCGGCGCTGGCGCTGGCGGCACTGGCGTCGCAGACGCCATGGGCGCAGCGGTAATGGCAGATGCAGTGTCCGCCTGCCCCGCCCTCATGGCGGCAGGCGCGGCAGAAGCCGTTGTGGAGGGGTGCAGGATTGTGGGTGCAGGCGCGGCAGAAGCTGCCGTTGAAGGCTGCTGTCCCGGCTCGGAAACTTCCGGCGACAAGTGCGACAGCCCTATGCTGCCGCCCGGCGGGCAGAACACCGCCGCCCGCTCCAGAATATTGGCAAGCTCGCGCACATTGCCGGGGAAGGGATACAGCCGCAGCGCATCAAGGGCTGCTTCGTCGATATCCAGCGGCGCAGCCCCACCCTGCTCCGCCAGCCGCGCAAGAAAAAAGCGCGCCAGCATGGGGATGTCCTCAACCCTGCTGCGCAGGGGCGGCAGTTCCTGCGTCACCACGGCAATACGGTAGTAAAGGTCGCGGCGAAAACGCCCTGCCTCCACTTCTTCCTTGAGGTTGCGGTTGGTGGCGGCGATGATGCGCACGTCCACAGGTATGTCCACAGTGCCGCCCACGCGGCGCAGCGTCTGCTCCTGGAGCACGCGCAGCAGTTTGACCTGCATGCCTGCGGGCATTTCGCCAATTTCGTCCAGAAAGAGCGTTCCGCCGCTGGCAGCCTCAAAGAGCCCTTCCTTGCGCCGCACAGCGCCGGAAAACGCCCCCTGCTCATGCCCGAAAAGCTCGCTTTCAAGAAGCTCTGGCGACAGCGCGCCGCAGTTGATGGCCAGAAAACGTCGCCGCGCCCGCTGGCTCTGGGCGTGCATGGTGCGGGCCGCCAGTTCCTTGCCAGTGCCCGTTTCGCCCTGCAGCAGCACGGCCACGTCCGTGGGGGCCAGGCGCATGAGCGCCTGCCGCAGACCGCCCATGGCTGGCGATGCGCCCACCATCTCTGGCACGGAGCCGCTGGCCTCAAGCTGGGCGCGCATTTGCACGACCTGCTGCCGCAGTCGGCGCTTTTCCAGTGCGCGCGCCACCAGTATGCGCGCCTCCTCCAGCGAATACGGCTTTGCCAGATAATGAAAGGCCCCAAGCCGCATGGCTTCCACGGCGCTTTCAATCATGGGGTAGCCCGTGACCATGATAACTTCCACATCCGGCTTGCTGGAGCGCACCGCCTTGAGCACCTCCATGCCGTTCATGCCAGCCATGGCGATATCGGTGATGACCACGTCGATATCCTGCTCTGCCAGCAGCTTCAGTCCTTCTTCGCCGCTGCCAGCCTGAGCCGATTGGTGCCCGCCGCGCTCCAGGGCGCGCGCGAGGTTTGCGCGTGCCATGCGTTCATCATCAATAATCAGCAGGCGTCCACCGCCGCCGGCACGCTGCGCAGCGTCGCGCCCGTGGGTGCTGCGCCGGGGTTCGTCGGGCGTTGCCTGCGTGGAGGCTTGTTCCGCAAGCCGGAACCGTTCCGTAGTCATGACTCTGCTCCTGAAACGTTTGCGTCGCGCCGGGCCGCAAGGGGCAGCCGCAGGGTAAAGCACGCGCCCTGCCCCAGCTCGCTCTGCGCCTCCAGTGTTCCCTTGTGCTTGCCCACAATGCCAAAGGCTATGGACAGGCCAAGGCCCGTTCCCTCGCCCACGGGCTTGAGGCTGAAAAAGGGATCAAACACCCGGCCCAGGTGTTCCGGCGCTATGCCCTTGCCCGTGTCGCGCACGCGCAACTCCGCCATGCCAGCAGATTCGTCCACACGGGCGGATATGTGTACCTCGCCGCTGCCGTTCATGGCCTGGCTGGCATTGAGCAGCAGGTTGATGAGCACTTCCTGAATGCGCTGGGCATCCATGGGCAGCTGCAGGCCGGCAGGCACGTCCTCCACAATGCGCACCGCCGCGCCCATGTCGTGCCGCACCAGGGCCACAGCCCTGCGCACCACGCCAGCCAGATCGTGCTGGGCAACGGTAAAGGGCCTGTCGCGCGCAAAATCCAGCAAACCGCGCACAATGTCGCGGGCGCGGACAACTTCGGCCTGAATCTCGTTAAGTTGCGCGGTCACGTCATCGGCCGTGGGCATGGGGCGCAGCCCCTGCCTGGCGTCGTTGACGTCCTCGCCGAGCAGCTGGCAGCCCACAGAAATATTGTTGAGGGGATTGTTCAGCTGGTGGGCAACGCCCGAAGTCAGCACGCCCAGCGAAGCCAGCTTTTTTTCCTGCAGCAGCAGGGCGTGCCGCTTTTCCAGCTCCACCGCCATGCCGTCGAGGGTCTGGAGCACATGGCGCGCTTCTTCCTCAAGCTGCGCCGGGGGCGGCGGCAGGGGCTGCCCTGCGCCAACACTGCGCGCGGCGTTTTCTATGGCCCCAAGCGCGCGCATGATGTGCCTGCCTATGTGCCAGGCAAAGGCCACGCCACAGGCCAGCAGGGCCGCAATGGCCCCCAGCAGCTGGGTGCGCAGGTCGCCCACGGCGGTAAAGATGCCCTGGCGCATGCGCCGCACCGCCGAATCCGCCAGTTCGCTCAGGCGCTGCCCCTGATCTGTCAGCGCCGCGCCGTCTGTGGGCACAGCGTTCAGCAGGGCTTCGTAAACGCCAATGCCTTCAAGCAGCAGGTCAAGATTGTGGTGCGCGCCATCGCCCACCCGGCGGCCCATGGCGGCGTTATAATCCTGCCCCACGGATGTGGCCCGATCCCGCGCCAGATCCACAAAGCTGCGCAGGGCAACAAGATCGCCCTTTCTGCCGGAAAAAAGCTGCAGATTCTTTTCGTACCTGCGCATCTCAAGCACATCGCTGCGCAGGTCGTCCACCATGTCGATGAGGCGGGTCGCCCTGTCGATACGTTCAAGATCGTACCAGGCTATGCCGCCCAGGAGCAGGAGCATGGCCAGAAACAGGCTCGTGCCCAGGGCGATCTTGCCGCGAATGGTATGCCAGACAGAAAAATGGGGAAGCATGCTCTCACCCCCGCAGGCACATGCTTACAGACATGCGCCCGACGCCGTTTCATTTTGCGACAGCGTATAAAAATAAAACAACGCTGACAAGCCTTGCGCAGCACTAATTTGCGGCCGCAACACGCCCTGCCATGTCATAATGCAACGGTGGCAGACAAGGTGCCACCACCCCCTCCTAAATAAAAAATTATTTAAATACAGTATGTTACAAATTGAGCTTTTTGGCACAATAGTTGTAATTGCCCTTGCAGGAGGCCGACATGAATACCCTGCAAAAAACGATGGAAAACTGGTTTACCGCTGTGGCATACGCTGATGCCGGGCAACCCGGCTGGACAGACGATTTGTGGAGCATCCCCGGCAAGCGGCACAGCCCGGCGCTGAAACAGACGCTGCTCTATGGTGCTGGCAGCATATGCATCTATGTGCTGGCCTTTGCCAATGCCGACGTCTTTGCCGCCCTGTGTGCCAAGGGTGGGCTGTGGACGGCCCTGCCCATTGCCTCGGTGCTGCTGCTCTCCTACGTGCACGGCCATTTTGCCGGAGCCCTCTGGGACTTGTGCGGCATTACCGGCATCAAGAAGCAGAGCGCAAATACCGCAGCCAAACCTGCGGCCCGCCACACCACCGCGCCCGCTCCCCGGCTGGACACGACTGCGGTGGCGCACGGCTAAACACATATGCAGTGCATGGCCTGGCCTGGCCGCCGCCGGGCCCATGCGCATCAATTAGAGCGATTTTAAAGTAAAATTGCTCTGGCGGCTGCGTAAGCAGACGCTCGCCGCAGAGGCGTAAGCGCAATTTATTTGCGCGGTTACGCGCCGAAGCGAGCGTTTTGGAAGCATTGAGAATGGATATTCTTAATGCGAAAATGCTCTAATGCGCGGCAGCCAGGGCGCGGCAACCCCGCCCAGGCCGGACAGACAGTCTTTGGCAGGCAGTTTTGCCAGGCTGTTACCCAAGTAATTGCGGCAAGTAATTGCGCCAAGTAATTGCGCCAAATAATTGCGCCAAATAATTGCGGCAATCAGCTTACAAGTCGGAGGAAAACATGGATCTGCTTAGTCTTGACCCAACGCAATTCATAACGCTCACGCCCGTTTCCGTGGCCTTTCTGCTGGCCGTGGGCTTTGTGGGCGGGCTTGTGAGCGGATTTATCGGCTCCGGTGGGGCCTTTATTCTCACGCCGGGCATGATGGGGCTGGGCGTGCCCGGCGCAGTGGCTGTGGCCAGCAACATGTGCCACAAATTTCCCAAGGCCATGGTGGGAGCCATCAAGCGCTACCGCTTCGGCCAGGTGGACATCAAGCTGGGCATGGTGATTGCCGCCACTGCGGGCATAGGCGTGCAGATCGGCATCCGCATCCAGCGTTTTATTCTGGAAAACTGGGGGCAGGCCGGGTCTGACCTTTACGTCAGCGTTTCCTTTGTGGTGGTGCTGGTTGTGGTGGGCAGCTATATCCTTAAAGACGCCCTGCGCTCCAGCCATTGCGGCAAGGACGATGACGAAAGCACGCCGCCGCTTGCCAGAAAGCTGCAGGCCATCAACCTGCCGCCCATGATTTCCTTTCCCAAATCCGGTTTGCGTATTTCGCTGTGGTTCACCCTGCCCGTGGGCATAGCTACGGGCATGCTGGCCGCCACCATCGCCGTGGGCGGATTTGTGGGCGTGCCGGGGCTTATCTATGTCATCGGCGTGCCCGGACTCATCGCGTCCGGCACGGAACTGGTCACGGCCTTTGTCATGGGTCTGTGCGGCTCGGTCAACTGGGCCATGCACGGCATGATAGACATCCGTCTTGTCTTCATCATCCTGGCTGGCTCCCTGTTTGGCGTGCAGCTTGGGGCCATAGGCACCACCTACGTCAAGCCCATCATGATCAAGTACGTCATGGCCGCCATCATGCTCATTGTTGCGGCAAGCCGCATTGTGGCCCTGCCGGGGTATCTCAGCGCGCTGGGACTCATCCAGATGGGGCCGGGACTTCTCTACGTACTCAAGGTCGTCAGTTTTATAACCATGTGCGCCGGTCTGCTCGTTGGCGCGGGCATGATCCTTGGCGGCATGTGGCGCGGGCAACAGCGCAATCGCAAGGAGGCTGCGCTGGGCGACGTCGCCTAGGGCAACTCCGGCTGTACAAGATTCAGAATCAATTCTCCTCAAGCCCCATGGCCAAAGGGGGGTGCATCGCGTCTGCACCCCCCATTTATTCGAGCAGATCCCAAGGGCGAATGTTTCAGTTTTGCCCGCTTTACTTGATTGATCCGGCTGGTTTCTCCCCTGTGGCCGGTCCGGGCTGGCCGCCACACCCTGGCCGCACCGGACTAGCCGCCTTCCATCGGTCGGTCCGGGCTGGTTTCTCTCCTGTGGCCCGCCCGGGCTGGCCCCTTTGCGTTGGCGTTGCTGAATTTTGCAGGATTTTTCACGCCTGAAAAAGCCATCAGGGCTGCATCCCTACGGATGCAGCCCTGATGGCTTGCTGATTGCCCAAGTCTGGCCCTTTGCAGTGGCGAGAAAATCGTGCGCTTTGCTGGCGCGGTGGGGGCATTCTCAAAACGCCAAAGGGGGCGTTTTGTAACCCGTGAAAAAATAAGCCGCCACGGGATTTGCCTCAGACCTTGCCGGGATCCTTCAGGCCGGGATCTGCCTGGGCAGCGGTTTGACCTCAAAGCGGCATGTTCTGTCGCCAGTGCACCAGCAATCAATTTCACGCACGTGAAACTCCTCGCCGGTCTGGGTCAGAAGCAAGCCTGCCAGAAAGCCCTCATCATAGTGGCAGACCGTATGATCTTTGTCCGGCAGGCCGGAGCAGTCCAGATCTTCGGCCATGGTCAGGGTAAAATGCAAGGATTCATAGTCGGCGCTTTCGATACGCATGATGCCGATGCCAAAGTCCAGCAGGGCCTTTTGCGCCGCCGCCACAAAATCGTCAAACCGCTCACGGCGGCCGACAAATCTTTCGCAAAATTTCTGCCCGGCCAGCTTTCCGCTCTCACGCATGACTTCTTCGGATTCGGCCGTACCATAGCGTGCCTCAATGACGTCACGCAGGGTGTACTGAAACAGCCGATACACCTCGATGCGCGCGCTGTTGCCAAGATTTGGCCGACCGTCATGAACATTGCCGACATAATCCCAACTGAACGCATACTGCCGGGTTGACATGCCAAACCACCTTTGCAGATTTTGTGCAGCCTGCGTTGCGTGGCACTAACGCTCGAGCAGGCTCGAAAACTGACGCGATCCGCCCCGGATCGCCCACAAGGCCCCGCGGGTGGAAAGCCTGCGGGCTGGTTTTCATGTTAGGAGTTCGAACCGTTTTTTCCGTGTCTGCGCCGCCGTCAAAAGCATCGTCGCCAGCCGCGCCGCGCGCGGGCTACGCCCTCGCCTACCGGCTTATGGGCGGCACATCCGTGCTGACCTTCAGCATGGTGCCAAGGTGACGCCTGGCCAGAGCCAGTTCGCTTTCCGTCACTTCCGGCATGTCTTTGGAACGGACGCCGGTCATGTCGTTGCCTTCTTCAACAATGGCCAGAGCAGCGGCCATGCGGCCCATGACGCAGAAAAAGCGCACCGGATCCCATCCATGCTGCTGCACCCAGGCGGCTGCCTGCGGCGAGTACATGAAGTCCGCCTTGCCGTTGTTCAGCGTGGGGTGGGCCTCTTCATTATTGGCCTTGGCCCAGGAACGGAATTGCGGCAGCATTTCAAGAAAGTTCAGCAACTCCTTGTCCGTGACCGGCGGCTGCTTTTCATAGACAGTGGAAGGGGTTGGAGCCGGTTTTTTTGCATGGCTGGTAGCAGCCAGGGCCTGACCGGAAAAAAACCCGCCCGGCAAACCGGACGACAGGGTCAGGCAGAGGATGGCCGCTCCGACCAGAAGTGCACGTGCAGCCATGGAGGCCGCACGTGCAGAAAAATTCATGTTCTGTGACGCCATGGGGCGCGACTGCGCCCCTGAGCCTGACAGCAATGTATTCATTCAATACCGAACCGCGCTGAATTTCGAGAGCCTATCCATATTATGATACGACTCCACATACCGCAACGTTCCCGTTTTACCACGTAAAACAAGGGAATGCGTCACGGCGTATTTGGAACTGTAGCGCACGCCGCGCAAAAAATCACCGCCGGAGATGCCGGTGGCGGCAAAAAAGCAGTCATCGCTGCGCACAAGGTCATTGACGGTGAGCACTTCGCGCGCGTCGACACCGGCCTCGTTGATGGCCTCTTTTTCCACATAGGACTGGGGATCAAGACGGGCCAGTATCTGCCCGCCCATGCCCTTGATGGCGCAAGCGGCCAGCACGCCTTCAGGGGTGCCGCCCGTGCCCATCATGATGTCCACTTCAGAGCGCGGGTCCACAGCCATAAGGCTGCCAGCCACGTCGCCGTCGGTGTGGAGCTGAATGCGCGCGCCTGCCTGGCGGATTTCACTGATGAGTTTTTCATGCCGGGGCTTGTCCAGCACAAAGACCACCAGATCCTGCACGCTCTTGCCCATGGCCTTGGCCACGTTGGCCAGGTTCACCTTGACGGGCGCGTCCAGATCGACCACATCGCGCGCCTCGCGGGACACCACGAGCTTTTGCATGTAATAGCTCGGCCCGGGGTTGAACATGCTGCCCTGGGGGGCGACGCCCACCACGGAGATGGCATTGGGGCGGCCATAGGCCAGAAGGCTTGTGCCTTCCACCGGGTCCACGGCCACATCAAGGCAGGGGCCAACGCCCATGCCCACTTTTTCGCCATTGGCCAGCATGGGGGCGTTGTCTTTTTCGCCCTCGCCGATGATCACCAGACCGTCGATATGAAGAGTGGCAAAGCTGATGCGCATGGCGTCAACGGCAGCGCCGTCTCCGGCCTCCTTGTCGCCGCGCCCGAGCCAGCGGGCTGACGCCAGGGCCGCCGCCTCGGTAATACGCACAATATCCAGGGCCAGATTTTTCTCCGGTGCTTCCACCATACCTTCCTCCACTCGTTCTGCGTTATGCAACACACTGCTCTTACCCCAGCGCGCCGCCGTCTTCAAGAAAAAACCCCAGCCCGCCAAGCCTCAGGCGGGCCCCCCTTTTCAGGCCTTCTACGCGTCCGCAGCCGCTACGCCGTACGGCGAAGAGCCTACAGGCACGCCCACAGCGCCGGGCCACATGACCACAGCCAATCCGGCCTGACGCGACGCGCCCGGCCCTCGCTCAAAAGATCCCCGCAGTGAAGGCACGGCAAAAGGGCCTCCCATTCACAGCACAATACTACTAAAATTCCTGCATCCAGCCCCGGCAGAGCCTATGGCAGCCGGTAACGCCCGGCCACGGGGGCCTGCCAGCCCTCGCCAAAGGGCATGCGGCTGACAAAAAGCGTCAATGGCTCCTGCCTGCGTTTGAATTCGGCCGCAAAAAGCTTCTGCCGCACCTCGAGGCGCAGGGGTGAAGAATGCCCGGTCACAGGCGGCGTCGTGGGCAGCAGCAGATCTTCAAGCACGGGATCAAGCTCTTCGTAGGGCGGCAGGCTGTCCGCATCTTTCTGGCCGGGGCGCAGTTCCGCCGAGGGCGCCTTGTCAAAGACCTGCTGCGGAATGATCTGCTCTCCCTTGTGTTCATTATACCAGCGCGCCACGGCATAGGTGCGCGTCTTGGTCAGATCGCCTATGACGGCCAGTGCCCCCACGGTGTCGCCGTACAGGGTGCTGTACCCCATGGCGGCCTCGCTCTTGTTGCCCGTATTGAGCACAAGAGCCCCGGCGCGGTTGGCCAGGGAGGACAGCAGGGTTCCACGTATGCGCGCCTGAAGGTTTTCAAAGGTTGTGTCGCCGGGGCGGGCCTCAAAAAGATCAAGGCCGGGAGCCAGCGTCTGGGCAAAGGCTTTCATGACAGGCTCAATGGGCAGCGTCACCGTGGTGATGCCAAGGTTGCTGGCAAGACCGAGGGCATCACTGACCGAGCCTTCACTGCTGTAGGGCGAGGGCATGAGCACGCCGGTGACGTTTTCCGCGCCCAGGGCCTCGACGGCCACGCAGCACACAAGGGACGAATCCATACCGCCCGACAGACCGACAATGGCCTTTGCAGCGCCGCATTTGCGCACAAAGTCGCGTGTGCCCAGGGTAAGCGCCCGCCAGCAGTCTTCCTCAACGCTGGCGCACAGCGGCTCCGGAGCCTTGCCGCCCGATGGCGCGCCGCTTGCGGTATTGCGGGCGGTATCCACCAGAAGCACGTCCTCGTCAAAAGCCTTTCCCCGTGCCAGCAGCTGCCCCGTGGGATCAAAAACCAGGCTTTGCCCGTTATACACGCGGCTGTCGTTGCCGCCCACAAGGTTGACGGAAAGAAGGTGCACATGGTGCCGGGCGGCCACGTGCGAAAGCATATGCTCGCCTGCGGCCTGCGCCCCCTCTGTATACGGAGCCGCAGCCATGTGGATGAGGGCGTCAACGCCGCGCTGCACCAGTTCCATAAGTGGATTGTGCCCGCTGGCGTAGCGGGTTTTCCAAAAGGCGTCTTCTTCGCGCTGGGCGTCTTCGCACAGCACAACGCCCATGCGCCAGCCGCCCAGCGTCAGAATGCCGCAGGAAATGCCCTTGTCGAAATAGCGGCTGTCTTCGCCATCCGACCCGGCTCCCTGTGTTCCGCCCTGCCCGCCCTGGTAGACCTTGCGCGAGGCCACCTGCCACGCGCCATTGTGAACCAGCACCGCGGCATTGGAAAGCAGTCCCGACGCGTACACGCTGGGCACGGGCGTGCCCACCAGCAGGGCCGGGCCGCCCTTGAGAACTTCAGCCATATGATCCAGCGCCTTGCGGCACCCCGCCGCGAAATCATCCGCGCAAAGGTAGTGTCCCGGAGCCACGCCGCACAAGGCCAGTTCAGGCGTCACGCACAACTCTGCCCCGGCTGCGGCGGCCTGCCGCACGTCGTCAAGTATGCGTTCCATATTTCCGGCCACATCGCCTGTGACGCTGTTGCACTGCAAAAGGGCTATTTTCATGCCGCTCTCTCCCCCATGTTAAAGGTATCCGTGTAAAGGCCCGCCTGGTGCGGCCAGGGCATCCACCCTGCGGGTGGTGTCCGGGTCCTCTTCCAGGGGGGGAGCGTGGAAGGGCTTCAGGCGGGCGTCCATAACCAGGGGCGCTTCACACGACCAGTGCTTTGCCCGCGTTTGCGCACGGGCCCCGTACACATCCGTGGCCGGGTCTGACCGGGTAAAGGCCACCCAGAGAAAGTTGTCCATATCCCTGGCGCAGAACGCCGCATCGTCCGCAACCACCACCAGGGGAAAGGCTTCGCGTCCGGGCCAGTGGGCCAGGGCGTCCGCAAGGGTTTCCATTGCCGGATCAGGCTCGTTTCTGCCCAGGGCATGCCGTGGGCCGCGCAGCACAAGCAGACCGGGGCCAGCCACGTGCGCGTCGCCAAAGCCTTGGGGCAGGGGCGGCAGTTCGGCCGCCTGGCCCGTCAGTTCCAGCCCGAGGTCACGCCGTTTTTCCCCGGCGGCAGCCCATATGAGCTTTGACCCCTCATTGAGGCCAAGCCCCGTATAGTCCAACGTGTCATTGGTGCTGTGCGTGATAAAATGCAGATCGCGCGCAAAATCCGTGCGTTCCAGAAGATGACGCAAGAACTGCGGCGCATGGGCCGCGCTGAGGCCGGGGGCATCCTCGTGGGCGGCCACAAGAACATATTTGGCCAGAGCCGTTTGCGTGGTCCCCAGCAGGTGCAGGGCCATGGTCAAAAGCTCGCGCGGTCTGCGCGTGGCTTCATAGGGAGTATAGCGCTCGCTGCCCAGGGCCAGCAACAGGGGGTGCACCCCTGCCGCGTCCACGGCATGAACCTCGCGTACGCCCTGAAAAACCTGCGGCACCAGCGGCCCGGTAAGCTCGTGGATGAATTCGCCAAAAACCGTGTCTTCCTGCGGCGGCCGCCCCACGGCGGTAAATGGCCACACCGCCCCCTTGCGGTGGTACACGGCATCCACCTTGAGCACGGGAAAATCGTGGGTAAGACTGTAATACCCCACATGGTCGCCAAAGGGGCCCTCGGGCTTGGCATTGGGCATGATGTGCCCGCTGATGCAAAAATCCGCTTCTGCCAAAACGGGCAAGGGCAGGCCGTCAACCCTGGCCATATCCATGCGGCGTCCGCCAAGCAGTCCGGCAAAGCGCAATTCGCTGAGGCCCTCGGGCAGGGGCATCACCGCCGCCACGGTGAGGCTTGGCGGGCCGCCCACATACACGTGCACGGGCAGCGGACGCCCCTGCGCGATGGCGTGGGCGTGGTGCACGCCTATGCCACGGTGGATCTGGTAGTGCAGGCCCATTTCGTCCGGCGCGTAGTCATTGCCGCTCTGCTGTACCCGGTACATGCCAAGGTTTGACGCGTCGGCCCCCGTGTTGGCGGGGTCTTCGCTGTACACAAGGGGAAGGGTGATGAAGGCCCCGCCGTCCATGGGCCAGCAGGTCAGTTGCGGCAGATCGGCGGGCGCGCAACGGCGCTCCAGCACGGGCACGTTGCCGCCTTCGCTGCCACCCTTGCCGCGCCGCAGCCGGGGGAGCATGTGCCAGAGGCCCGGCACTGCGGGCAGCGCGGCCCAGGGCTTTTTAAGGGCAGCCGCAGGATCGGCCTTGGCGGCCAGCACGGCCCGCACGGCAGGCAGGCTGTCCCTGAAAATATAGTGCAGGCGCTCACGTGTGCCGAAAAGGTTGCACAGCATGGGAAAGGACGTGCCCCTGACCCGCGTGAACAGCAGGGCCGGAGCCTTGGCCCTGAAGGCCCGCCGCTGGATGGCCGCCAGTTCCAGATGCGGGTCCACCTCGGCGTCAATACGCTTGAGGTGCCCACGGCTCTCCAGATCGGCGAGGCATTCCTGCATGTTGCGGTAGCCCATCAGCACTTCTCCCCTTTATGCGCTGCCAGTGTGGCGGGTGTGGCGGGCGCGGCGGATACGCTGGAGGATGCGGCGGCGGATGCGCCGGTGGATACACCGTCGGAACCGAACGACACCACGCTTTTTTCCTTTCCGGCGTTACCATCGGGCAGATGGTGACAGGCCAGGGGCTGCACGGCCGCCACCTGCCGCTGCCCGGCCAGGGCCTGCCTGAAATGCTCCAGAATTTCCGCATGGTCAAAGACCAGAGGCTGCGGCAGGGCGTCCAGCGGATAAAAGGCGGCCTGGGCCGCATCATCCCCGGCGCAGATGGCGTCAGGATTACGCGCCTTGCCCGTAAAAACCACGGTAAGCGTGTGCTGGCGGGGATCGCGCTTGGGCCGTGAATACACGCCCAGCAAGCCCGTCAACTCAACATCAAGCCCTGTCTCTTCGCGCATTTCGCGAACGGCGGCCTCTTCAGCCTGCTCGCCCTCATCTATGAATCCGCCAGGCAGGGCAAAGCCGATGGGCGTGTGCCTGCGACGGATGATCACCACCCCTCTGCCCGGCTCGTGAATGATCACGTCCGCCGTGGGCGCGGGATTGCGAAAGCAGGAATAGGGTTTGCCGCAGTGGGGGCAGACAACGTCTTTTTTCATTTCAGCCTCAGTGTCTTTGCCAGGCGACGACAGCCGCAGGCACAGGCATATTAAGCCAGCACGGGTCGGGCCGCAAGCATGCAAAGGCGGGGCGGCTCCGGTTCTTGACATAATAGTATGGCTGCCATACATATCTCGCATGTACGATAAGGACTACAAAAAAACCGCCGTCGAACTGCGCATCCAGCAGTCAATTCTCGACGACCACGACGATCCGGACATCCAGCGTCTGCGCAACAACCACATCTGCTTTGCGCTGCTCTCACTGGTAAACCAGTTTTACATGCTGGAACGTCAATGCCGCAATTTCGGCACTGATGTGGAGATCCATCTGGGGGAAATCCAGATGATCATGACCATTCACAATGTCCAGGGCATTCATGTGAACGGGCTGGCCGAAAAACTTGGGATAACCAAGGGCAGCGTTTCTGAAATGCTGCGCAAGCTTGAACGCAAAGGGCTTGTGCGCAAGGAAAAGGATCCGCTGAAAATGACCAGGCTGAACATTTTCCTTACCGATAAAGGCTTGCTCGCCCACCAAAACCACATCTGTTTGCACAAAAAGCTCGACAATCTTGTGCTTGAAGCGGCGGCGGAGCATGGCCCGGAAATGCTGAACAGTTTTACCAGCCTGCTCAATGGCATTCTGGCGCGGCTCGCCGCCTTCAGCAAGAGCTGATCACGGCGCCCTTTTTTTGGGATATTTTGTATGGGTGCCATACAAAATTCCAGAACATGCCGACGCATGCCGCAAGCGTCCGGCATCATTGACGCAAGGCGCGTCCGGTCCCGCGCACGCAAGGGGCAACAGTGCAGGCGCCGCCAATGCTACAGACCGCACTATTGCTGCAGGCCGCAGTGGCGGACAGCGCACTGCCCATACACCTATCCCGCACGACCTGCGCGGCCTCACCCTAACCAGCCAGGAAAAAATATGAACAGCCACACCACGGTAAAAAAAGGCGATGCCTTTACAGGCATGCGCGCGGGCAAGCACTACGAGCGCATGGGCAGAATATTCGGGCTGAACGATGATTTTTACAAGCGGGCCATTGGCGACCTGCGCCTTGAAGACGGCATGAAGGCTCTGGACATGGGCTGCGGCACGGGGGCCCTGAGTTTTGCGCTGGCGCACAGATCGTCACCGCGCTGCACCATTCATGGCATTGATCTTTCCGAAGACCAGACGATCTATGCCAGCAACCGGCCTGGCGGCCAGGGCGGGGCCTTGCACTTCAGTACGGCGTCTATGGATGACGCGCTTTTTCCCGATGGGGCACTGGATATTGCCATGACCTCAATGGCCCTGCACGAGGCAAGCCCGGAGGTGCGCCGCGCCGCCTTGAGCAATATTGCCCGCATGCTGAAACCCGGCGGCAAATTCCTGCTGGTGGATGTGGCAAAACCGCTTTTGCGCGGGTGGGGCCTTGTGTTGCGCCCGCTCATGGCCCTGACGGAGAAATTTCGTGACAACCGCGAAAACAGCTATGCGGACATTTGCGCAAAGCTGGGGCTGATTCAGACCGAAGACCAGTACATCAACGCCATAATACGGCGGCAGGTTTTCGTGAAGCCCTGAGACTCCATCTGGCTCTGGCAGCCCGCTTGCCCCTTGCCCCGGCAATCTGCGCTGCCGTAAGGGTTGCCACGCAACGCTCCTGACCAGCAATCACCCGCCAACCATAGCAGCATTGCCTGTTGGCTGCGTGGCCAGCCGCCTGCGCGGGCATGCTGCGACCCTGCGTCAACGGCGCGCCGGGCCGCCATTCGAGGAACACCTGCACGGGCATACCGCGACAATAAAAGTTTTAGGGGGTGGGGGCGTGGGGGAGGAGACCCTTTTTTAGAGCATTTAACCTTTAAAGAAGGTTAAATGCTCTAACGCTGCACGAAAGTGCAGCGCGCCACAACGTGGCGTGGATTCTGCCGAAAATCGCATTTCCGGCAGAATGACACCTTTGAAATGTAAAACATTTCAAAGGTAATCTAGTCTAAAGAGGGTCCCTCCCCCACAAAGCATGCCCAAAAATATTTCAGCGTGACCTTAGACGACCGTAAAGCCCGCAGCCTCCAGGGCCTGAGCGCTCACAGCCCCGGCGCGAACCATGCGCAGCCGCCGCACGTTCCCTCCGGCGCTTTGTCCGTCCGCCAGGGGTTCCACAAGGGTTGAAGGCTCGCCTCCCTGCGGGTTCGGGCCAAGGTTCAGTACGCAGGGCATCTGCCCTTGGTTTTCCAGCGCAGCCAGAAGTTCGGGATCCAGTTGTTCCACGCGGCACACGGGCTGCCGCCCGTTGAGGTTGGCGCTGCTGGCCGTCAGCGGGCCGCCCGCCCCAAGGGCCAGAGCCGCCGCCACGGGATGCGGCGTCACCCGCACTGCCACCTGTCCGCGTTCATTCACAAGAGCCGCAGGCAATGCGGGTCTTGCGGGCAGCAGCACCGTGAGCGGCCCTGGCCAGAAGGCGGCGAGGGCTTCGGGCATGGCCTCAAGGCAGGCCACGGCCCGCACCTGCTCCACGCTGGCCGCCAGCAGTGGCAAGGGCTTATGGACGGGACGCCGCTTCAACTGGTAGACTCTGGCCACGGCCACGCTGTCTGTGGCCAGACAGCCCAGACCATAAAAGGTTTCGGTGGGAAAAATCAGCGCATGACCGCCGCGCAGACAGGCGACGGCCTCTTGCAGATCCTGACAGAATGATTGGAGAGACATGGCAGGCAAACCCTTACGATGCATCAGCGTGGGCAAGTTAAAAACACCTTTCTGGAAAGACGCCGCAGCCCACTACCTCATGCGCATCAACCGCTGGCGGCCCCTGGAATACACCGAAGTGCGCGACGGCGACGCCGCCCTGCCCCCTGATCAGCGCAATGCCCTTGAGGGAAGGCGTATCATTGAGGCCCTGACGCCTCAGGACGTGGTTCTTGTGCTGGACGAACGCGGCCAGGGGCTTACCTCGCCCCAGATGGCCGCCCTGCTGCAACAGATGGATCAGGACGCGCGCGGCCGGGCCTGCTTTATTATCGGCGGAGCCTGGGGCCTGGACGATTGCGTGCGCCAGAAAGCCTGTAAAATGATCCGCCTGTCGGACATGACCCTGCCGCACGAACTGGCCCGCGTGGTGCTGCTGGAGCAGATTTACCGCGCGGAATGCATTTTGCGCAAGGTTCCCTACCACCACTGAGGCTCCTGCGGCAGCGCGACGCGGGCTACGGCCGCTGCACGGCGCAGGCTGCCGGGACAGTGCGGAATTTCATGGTCTGTGCGGCACGGCCCTTCAGGGGGCGCACAACCGCAAGCCTTGCCCCGGCCCCTGCAAACAGCGCGAATTCTTACAGCACTTCGTAAATCCTGGCGAACACGTTGTCATACACCAGCTTGAAATAGGGCGAAAAACGCGGATTCTGCGGCTCGCCCATAAGCAGTTGCACCATGAGCGAGTTGTACAGCCCTTCGTCCATGGCCAGTTTTTCGTCTGTGACGCGGTTGAAGAAAAAGTTGATATTGCGCCGATTGGACAAGAATTCCTGCTGCTGTTGCTGCGTGGCGTTGGGGTGCGCGTCAAACCACTCCTGAATATAGTTGTGCCGCGTGACGCCGGTTTCCTCAAACACGGTGATGGATGAGGCGTAGATGGCGCTGGTGCTGCCCTCAAGGCGCACTTCGCCCGTGTCCAGCCGATAGGCAAGCTCCTGCGGCACAATGGACAGCGCCCCGCCCTCGCCAGAGTGCGTGACAAAATTCCAGTTGCCGAAATTGCTTATCCAGAAGCCCAGCCGCAGCATTTCAAAGCTTACCACAAGATAGAGCTTGCCCTTGGCCTCAATGAGCGGCGTTTCGTCAGAGCGCAGCTTGTCCATGAGGGCCTGGGCCGAGTTTCCGTCCAGCCCCTCAAAAACATTGCCAGCCTCATTGCCGCGCAAGGCCGTGTAGCGGATGAGCTGACGGGCAAAACGGGCGTTGTCGGTGGCAAAAACGGCGGCGGGCAAGTACAGCGACGGCCCGGCGTGCTGCGCGCCGTCGGCAATGGTGGCGCGGTGTGAAAAATAGTGGGCAGCGTAGCCCCAGTCCCACCACAACCAGAGCATGGAATCCGGAGGCGTCATGGTGCGCGCCCGCGTCAGGGCTTCGGCGTGGCGGCGGTTGATCATGGGCCCCTGCGACATGGCGGGGATCATCTCCACAAAGGGAACCACCATCAGGGCCACCAGCACGGCGGAGGTCAGCAGCCCGGCCACGGAGCCGCGCAGGCTCGTGCGCAGGAGGCGCTGCCAGATCCAGTACAGGGGCAGGGCAAGGCCCAGGGCCACCACAGGCGCGCCGAACATGACCATGCGCCCGCCAAGTTTGGTGCTCAGAATACCAAGGGCCGCCAGGGGCAGCAGAAAAAGCGCTCCCGGCCGACGCACTATGACCACAAAAAAGCCCAGAAGGCCGAGGATGGCGGCTTCCATCCAGGGATGGAAATAGGGGAACAGGGCCGCGAAGCTCAGATCCTGCACCTCGATGATGGACTGGTTCACCGAGGGGTACATGAGCACCGCCCCCTCGCCCGTGCTTTTGACGTCGCCAGCGTGCTTCATGTAGGCGTTGACGTGGTTCATGAGCGTGGTGAGAATTTCACCGTGCACCAGCAGGGCCGCAACGCCCACCCACAGCAGCACCAGAACCCACGGACGGCAGAGCATGCGCCGCGCCTTGAGGCCGGACTTTGTGCCCGCCAGCAGAAGCAACAGGCTGAAGCCAAAACCCACCGGGCCAGAGAGCGTCGGCAGGGCGTACGCGAGGCTGCCCAGGAGCAGCAGCGCGCGCCGCCCGCGCGGAGCCATGATGAGGCTCATGAAGGCCAGCAGAATCACGTTGTAGCGGATAAGATAGGGAAAAACCGAGTGCCATTCCTGCGTCCACCACGAAATGACGCCCGAACAGCCCAGCAGCACAATCCACTGCCAACGCAGAGGATTGCCAAGGTGCTCGGCATGGCGCAGCCGCTCGACCAGCCCGTCTTCGGGCAGGCCCCGGCTGAACAGCCGCCGGGCCGTCATGATGCCAGACCCTATGGCCAGACGGCGCAAGACCATCTGCGGCAGCAACATGTAACGCATGGCCCAGCTGGCCGGGGCCAGGGTCATGAGCAGGGGAAAAAACAGGGTCACCAGATCGGTGTCATAATAGCCGAGCATGGTGCGGGCCAGAAAGCCCGGCGCAAGCGATGTGAGCAGCCCTGCCGCCACGCCCGCTTCCATGCTGCCCAAAGCCCATACCCAGGCATAGACGATAAGGGCCACAAAGCTTGCCAGCACCGCCGGAAACCAGAAAGCCACAGCGGCGGGATACGTGCCCAGGGCGTCGGCCAGCAAGCGCAGCATTTCCGCCATGGGGTGCCCCACGGCAAGGCCTATGCCCTCTGCTCCGGCCACCCAGTGATAGGCGTCGTGCGTGGCCAGAAGCCACTGGCTGCCCAGACGGTATTCGGGGTTTTGCCAGCAGGGCCATTCCAGCATGCGCAGGCCAAAAGCCATCACAAGCGTCACTACGCCCCAGAAAAATCCCCGCCACCAGTACCCGGCCACATCCGGCCCTGGCGGAAAACCAAGGTGCGTGGCACGCGGCAAGGCCCACGGGTGCGCCATAGCCTGCGGGTTTACGCGCGCTTCGCGTCCCGCATGTACGCTGGCTTCGCCCAAGGCCCTCTCAGTGGCGCCGGGATTTTCAGAGGCTTCCGGCATAGGCCCGGCACTGGCGGAAAGGCCGTGCGCCGCGTTTTCCGGCGAAAGTTCCGGCGAGTGATTGTGCTCAGGGGCAGGGCTCTGCTGGGGCATGCTATGCTCCGTCTTCTTTATGCGAATCGGCGCTGAAATTTTTACGGTCGTTTTCCGGCATATCGGGGGTGAGCGCCCAGAACCAGCGCCCGCTGCCCGCCACCACGTAGCTGCGCTGTCCGGCCAGACGCCAGGGGGCTGGCAGAACTTCCGGCGCGGGTTCCAGCGCCAGGATCACAAGGTGCCCCTCACGCTGCAACCGGGGCAAAGCCAGATCCAGAAGTTGCCGCCAGGGCATGAAGGCCCTGCTTACAATGCAATCCGCCTGATAGTACTGGCCGTGAAAAAAATGCTCCACAGGGCCGCGAAAAACGTGCGTGTTGGGCAACTGGGTCTGCGAAAGCACGCTGGAGAGAAAAAGCGCCCGTTTTTCCCGCACTTCTACCATATAATACGCGCCCCTGGTCCACAACATGCGCAGGGGTATGCCGGGCAGTCCCGCGCCAGCGCCAAGATCCCAGGTCAGCGGAGCGTCCGGCACGGACAGGCTGTCCAGAAAGGACGCAAGATGAAAACTGTCCGCCACAAGACGGGTGAGCATATCCTGCCAGGAGTGCGGGCCCACAAGGTTCATGGCCTTGTTCCACTGACAGAGCATCTCGAGGTACACGCCAAGGGGCTCCAGGGCCTCCTCCGGCACGTCCGCGCCTGTGGCCGCCGCCAGCCGGGCCAGTTCCTTCCTGTCTACCGCTTGTCGCTGCATGGTCTTGTGCTGCTCCTGTACTGTTTACCGTCCGGCGTTTCACTGTGCATGCCGGTGCATACTCATAGCCCCGCCGACCGGGACTTGCAAGCCCCGCGCCGATAACGTAAAAAAGGGGGCTTGCGGTCACGCCGCGCCATTTTTGACCATATGCGGCCCGCCTGCCGCGCCCTTGGAGGATACGTTCCGATGACACAAGCCGTTCTGCTTTTTCCCGGCCAGGGATCACAGGAAGCGGGCATGGGCCGCGATCTGGCTGAAGCCTCAGCCGACGCCATGAACCTCTGGAAACTGGCCGAGCGGGCCAGCGGCCTGCCCCTGCGCGAAATTTACTGGGACGGCGACGACGCCGCCATGAACGACACGCGCGCCCTGCAACCGGCCCTGACCGTGGTGAACCTGAACCTCTGGAGCGCCGTGGCCGGCCGTGTGAAGCCTCTGGCCGCCGCCGGGCACAGCCTTGGCGAATTCAGCGCTCTGGCCGCCGCAGGGGTGCTCTCGCCCCAAAGCGTGCTGGAACTGACCAGCCTGCGCGGCCGCCTTATGGCCGAGGCGGATCCTGAAGGCAAGGGGGCCATGGCCGCCCTGCTCAAACTGGATCCTGCCCAGGTGGAAAAAATTGTGGCCGACACCGCCGCTGCATGCGGCGAGATGATCCTTGTGGCCAACTATAATACGCCGGGACAGCTTGTGGTCAGCGGCACCAGGGCCGCCGTGGCCCTGGCCTGCCAGAAGGCCAAGGAAGCCAAGGGCCGCGGCATTGAGCTCAAGGTCAGCGGAGCCTTTCACAGCCCCATGATGGCTGAGGCCAGCAAGGAGCTCGCCCCGCAACTGCGCAAGGCCACCTGGAGCAGACCCAAATTCCCCGTCTACTGCAATGCCCACGGCAAGGCCGTTCACGAGGGCGAAAGCGCGCTTGAAAGCCTGCTGGCCCAGATGACCTCATCCGTGCAGTGGATTGACACCATGCGCAATCAGTATGATGAAGGCGCGCGCCGCTGGCTGGAACTGGGCCCCAAGGCCGTGCTCGGCAAGATGGTCGCTCCCTGCCTGGCCGACCGCGCCCAGGCGGATCAACTGACCGTAGAGCTTGTCAATAATGCCGAAAGCGCCGCAGCCCTGGCGGGTTAGCGCCGCTAACGAATGAAATGGGCGTTGCGCGCCCGGGCGGGAACGTCTGAACCCTTGCGATGATACCTTTGCAAGGTGCGCGGCCCCACAAGACAAAAGGAAACGCTGATTTATTCCGTTTGGCGACGTTGCTTCACTTTTTTTGAAACAGTCGAGGACGGAAGAGTCCACTCCTGCTTCAAAAAAAGATCGCGCCTTGCCAAACGAAACAACTGCGCGTTTCCAAGAGGCTCTTTAATCAGTGTTTTCAGAATACTCCGGACTACCGCCGGAGCCGACTGACGGACGCGGGCCGACTGCCCCGCCGCAGTGACAAACTGCACCAGAAGAACCTGTATACGTAAAGGATGCGAAAGCACTATGCGCGCCATTGAAACCCTGCGCACGGCCCTGGCGGCCATTATTGAAGAAGAGGGCCTTGCCTGGCCCGCCAAAACGGTCATCGAGCCGCCCCGCGATCCCCGCCACGGCGATCTTTCCGTCAACTCGGCCATGCTGCTGGCAAAAGAAGCCAAAACCAATCCCCGCGAGCTTGGGCAAAAATTTGCCCAAAAGCTTCAGGAGCGCTGCCCGGACGTGGAGAAGGTCGAAGTCGCCGGGCCGGGCTTTTGCAACGTGACCTTCAGCCAGTCCTTCTGGCGTGAAACCGTCGCCGACATCGAAAGCGCGGGCCAGAGCTACGGCGAAAGCAAGGAACCCGGCCGCAGGGTGCTTCTGGAATATGTTTCGGCCAACCCCACAGGCCCGCTGCATGTGGGCCACGGGCGCGGGGCCGCCGTGGGCGACAGCCTGGCCCGCCTGCTGCGCAAGGCCGGGCACCACGTGCATACGGAATACTACATCAATGACGCCGGTCGCCAGATGCGCCTGCTGGGCCTTTCTGTATGGCTGCGCGTGCTGGAACTGGCCGGGCGCAAGGTGGAATGGCCCGAAGACTATTACAAGGGCGACTATATCATTGATATCGCCCGCGAAATGCTTGAAGCCAACCCCGCCCTGCCCGACATGCCCGCAGCCGAAGGCGAGGACGTGTGCTACGACAAGGCCATGAACGACATCCTCAACGGCATCAAGGACGACCTGCGTGATTTTCGCGTGGAGCATCTGCGCTGGTTTTCTGAAAAAACCCTTGTGGAAGACGGCGCGGTGGACGCGGCCTTTGCGGCGCTGGGCAAATCGGGCTATACCTACGACAAGGACAATGCCTTCTGGTTTGCCACCGAGCAGCTCGGCGACGACAAGGATCGCGTGCTCAGAAAGTCCGACGGCACGCTGACCTATTTTGCCTCCGACATTGCCTATCACCATGACAAGTTCGAGCGCGGCTTTGACTGGCTTATCGACATCTGGGGCGCTGACCACCATGGCTACATCCCCCGCATGCGCGCGGCCATCACGGCCATGGGCAAGGATCAGAGCAGTTTTGACGTGGTGCTCATCCAGCTTGTGAACCTGCTGCGCGAGGGCCAGCCCGTGAGCATGTCCACCAGGGCGGGAACCTTTGAAACCCTGTCCGACGTTATCAAGGAAGTGGGCGCGGACGCGGCGCGCTTCATGTTTTTATCGCGCAAGAGCGACAGCCCGCTGGACTTTGACCTGGAGCTTGCCAAACAGCGCAGTATGGACAACCCTGTCTACTACGTGCAGTACGCCTATGCGCGCATCTGCGCTGTGCTGCGCCGGGCCGCCGAACGCGGCTTCGAGCTGCCTGAAAAAACGGACGCCGCCCTGCTGGCTCCGCTGGATACGCCCGAAGACATGGCCCTGCTGCGCAAGGTCGCCGGGTTTGAAGACATGCTGCAGTCCGCCGCGCAGTGCCTGGGCGTGCACCATGTGAGCCATTACCTGACGGAACTGGCCGGGCTTCTGCACAGCTATTACGCCAAACATCAGGTGCTGCTGGCCGACGATGCCCCGCGCACCCTGGCCCGCCTGGCCCTGCTGCGGGCCGTGGGACAGGTCGTGCGCAACGGCCTGGACGTGCTCGGCGTCAGCGCGCCGGAAAGCATGTAGTATAGCAGGATTTGTTTGTGACGCCGGGCGGGCGCGGTTCAGCCTGCCCGCCCGGCGCATACGCCAGTAGAGCAGATTAACTTTGAGAATATACATTCTCAAAGTTTAAGACACGCTCACTACGGCGTTTAACCGCGCAGATAAACTGCGCTTACGCCTTCGCGGCGGACGCCTGCTCACGCAGTCGCCAGAGCAATTTCAGGCAACAGCCGTCAGGCGACGAAGAAGCCTTACGGATGGCGACAGCATTGCTGGTGAAATTGCTCCAAGAACACACACAAGGATCAGGAATGCCCCCACCGCTACGCAAGCCCAGACAAAAAACTGCCGCAAGCCCCGCCGCAAGCGATAAAAAACGGCTTGTCCTACGTCTGTCGGCCCCCATGGCTACCCTGCTGGGACTTATACTCATGGCCGCCGTGGGCTGGTCTTTCTTTATGGGCTTTATGGTGGGCCGGGGGCAAAACCCGGAGCAGCGCGTCGAGCAGATGACCGGCCTGCAGCTGGACAAACAGGCCCCGCAGGCGGCGCAAGGCGGCGTGGATGCCCCGAATACGCCGGTAGCGGCGTCTGCCGGGGCTGGCCCCGACGCCGCAGCCCCCAAAGGGCAGGAAGCGCCCGCCCCCGACGGCACTGCGGCTGGCCCGCAGGCGGCGGCTCCGGCTGCTCCCGCCGCTCCTGCAGCCGCCGAGGCTGCCAGCCCGGCCAACCCCTCGGCCTATCCCTTTGATCGCCCCAGCGCCAACAGCCTTGCCGCCTGGCATGGCGGCAAATCACCTCAGGGAGGAGCGCAGGCTGGCGCGCAACCGGGTGCGCAGGCAGCAAAAACTCCCGCGACGCAGGCCCAGGCATCGGCTCAGGCCCAGAAGCCTGCGGCCCCGCAAGCGCCGCAGTTCGACTTTGTTTTTCAGGTGGCGGCTTTCAAGAGCGCCGATGACGCCGACAAGCTGCGCAAAAAGCTTGAAGAGCGCGGCATCCGCACACGCCTTGAGAAAAGCGGCAAGGTTCAACTGGTCATGGTCAACCTGCGCGGCTCAGATCTTGACGCAAGCAATCTGCGTGAAGAGCTTGGCCGCATGAAGCTCGGCGCGCCCATACAGAAGTCCAAAAAAGCCGTACCCGGCAAAAGCCGCAGCACGGGCCGCTAGAGCTTGTAAGAAGGAGTTTACATGACACAAGCCCATACCTTCACAGGCTTTTTACGCCTTATTGGCCGCCCCTGCCTGCGCGGCATGGACGCTTTGGGCGGCACGGCCATCTTCATGTTTGATGGGATCGCCCAGATATTCACCAGCAGAAAGATCTTTCGGCGCACCCTGCAGCAGTTGTATATCATCGGCTCCAAGTCCTTTTTTCTCATCATGCTCATCGGCGTTTTTTGTGGCATGGTGCTGGGATTGCAAGGCTATTACAGCCTGGTGCAGTTCGGCTCCGTGGGCATGCTCGGCTCCGCCGTGTCGCTGACGCTCATCCGCGAACTTGGCCCGGTGCTTACGGCCATCATGCTCACTGGCCGCGCAGGATCTTCAATGACGGCGGAAATAGGCGTCATGCGCATCACCGACCAGATCGACGCTCTGGACGTGATGGACATCAACTCCATGGGCTACCTTGTCAGCCCGCGCATTGTGGCCTCGCTCATCAGCTTTCCCCTGCTGACGGCGGTTTTTGACGTCATCGGCATCATTGGCGGCTATCTCACGGGCGTGCTCATGCTCGGCATCAACCAGGGCGCGTACTTTTACCGCATCGCCAGTTCCGTAACCATGACGGACGTGTCCGGCGGCTTCATCAAGGCCATTGTATTCGGCCTGCTGGTCTCCACCATCTGCTGCCGCCAGGGCTACTACACCAACATGCGCCGCGACAGCGTGGGCCCCGAAGCCGTGGGCAACGCCACGACCTCGGCCGTGGTCATATCCTGCGTGCTGATTCTGGCGGCAGACTACGTCATCACCTCGTTTCTGCTGTAATATGCCGACGTGCAATACCAAAGGAACCGTCACGGTTCTGGGCATCGACCCCGGTTCGCAACGAACGGGCTGGGGCGTGGTGCGCGAGACGTCAGGCGTCTTGCAACTGGTGGACTGCGGCGTGGTGCGCACCGCCTCGGCGGGCAAGGAATTTTCTGACCGTTTGGCGCGCATCTATCATGAGCTTTCAGCCATCGTGGCCCGCCTCACGCCCGATGAAGCCGCCATTGAACAGGTTTTTACCGCCAAGAACGCAGCCAGCGCCCTCAAGCTGGGGCAGGCCAGGGGCGTGGCCGTGGCCGCCTGCGCCGCCCACGGTCTTGTCATTCGCGACTATGAACCGACCCTGGTGAAAAAATCCCTGGTGGGTACGGGCCGCGCCGAAAAGGAACAGGTGTCCTTTATGGTGCAGCGCCTGCTCAACGTCAAAAACGCCGACTGGGCGCTGGACACCTCGGACGCTCTGGCCGTGGCCATCTGCCATTTGACCATGCGGCGGTTTGCCGCCCTAGCGGGGAAGTAGAGGCTTCTTCGATTTGGGCTGCCTGCGCGGCGGCGGTATGCGCGACTGGGCATGGGTATGCGTGGTGGGTGCTCTGAAGAAATAAAGCAGGGCCTGTCCTTTGAGAGGTGGCTTATGTGCCCTGCGGGCACGGGGGCTTTTCTTTATTTTAGTTTGGGCCGCCTCCGGCGGGGGGGCGTGGGTATGCGCGACGGGCGCTCTGAAGAAATAAAGCAGGGCTTGTCCTTTGAGAGGCGGCTTCTGTGCCCTGCGGACACGGAGGCCTTTTTTTATTTGTTGTTTGGGCCGCCTCCGGCGGGGGCAAGGCGGGGCCGGTTATGGGGCTGCGCCCCCTTCTCGGCCCCCCTTGCATCCCCCCCGAAGCACCCCGCTTGGGCTTTCCCATTCTCGTCATTTCACGAGGGCTGCGCGGCCCCTGCTGCGGGAGCTTCCTCGCTGCGCTCGGCGATCTCCCTCCGCGCCGCGCAATGCCAGCGTGCGCCTTCGCCTTGAATGAAGGGGCGGCGTCATAAAGAACCGAAGCCGACACGTCGGCGATCTCCCTGCGCGCCGCGCAATGCCAGCGTACGATCTCACCCTGAATACGGGTCGAGACATCTCGTTGGCAGTGGGGAGTCTCTGGGATGGCGTCAGGCTGCTGAAAAAAGACACGTTGCGACGTAGGGTTTTGGTCTTCGATGTGGCTCTTTTCTGTTGCGTCCAAAAAAGTCGCCCAGTTTAGCATGGTTTGCCCCAAGTTTTTGTCACGCAAGCAAGACACTCAAGCCAGTGCAATTGCTCGGCCAATGCCCAGGCAGATGCCGGGTGCGGCGTCATAAAGAACCGAAGTCGACACGTCGGCCAGGTTCGTGCGTATGCGCTCTTCTCCAACGGAGATTGGTAATTTCTGCCCCCCCCCACAGCCAACCAGACGCCCCCGATTTCCCATTCAGCGCGAAAGCGCACGTTGGCATTGCGCGGCGCGGAGGGAGATCACCGAGCGAAGCGAGGAAGCTCCCGGAGCAAAAGCCGCGCAGCCCTCGGAGAATGGTGGAATATGGAAAGCCCTAAAGGGCTAACCCGTGGGAGTGGAGAGGTGCGACAAGCCCAGCGGGGTCGTCCGGGGGGAGTGCAGAGGGGGCCTCGGAGGGGCGGCAGCCCCTAACAGGCCCCCATCTGCCCCCGCCGGAGGCGGCCCAAACTAAAATAAAGAAAAGTTCCCGTGCCCGCAGGGCACAGAAGCCACCTCTCAAAGGACAAGCCCACACCCCAAATTCTCTGCCAACGAGCCCGCTCTTAACAACCAAGCGCCACTCCTGAGACTTCCTGCAGCCAACCAGACGCCCCCGATTTCCCATTCAGCGCGAAAGCGCACGCTGGCATTACGCGGCGCGGAGGGAGATCACAGAGCGAAGCGAGGAAGCTCCCGGAGCAAAAGCCGCGCAACCCTCGCGGAATGGTGGAATATGGAAAGCCCTAAAGGGCTAACCCGTGGGAGTGGAGAGGTGCGACAAGCCCAGCGGGGTCGTCCGGGGGGAGTGCAGAGGGGGCCTCGGAGGGGCAGCAGCCCCTAACAGGCCCCCATCTGCCCCCGCCGGAGGCGGCCCAAACTAAAATAAAGAAAAGCTCCCGTGCCCGCAGGGCACAGAAGCCACCTCTCAAAGGACAAGCCCTGCTTTGTTTTGCTTTGAGCAGTCGACCACAAAGAGCACTTACTCGCTCCGCAACCGCGCAAAATCAAAGATAAAAAGCCACCGTGCCCGCAGGCACAAAAAAAGGGCCTTGCGGCCCTTTTCCTGCGCCAAAGCGCAAACCATCACTGCGCAGCAGCACTACTCTACAATCACGGCCTTCTTGATGATGACATTTTCCATAGGCACGTCGTCATAATAGCCCTTTTTGCCAGTGGTGACAGCGGCGATCTTGTCCACCACTTCCTGACCCTTGATCACCTTGCCAAAGACCGCATAGCCCCAACCCTGGGGCGTCTGGCTCTTGAAGTCCAGAAAGTCATTGTCCTTGGTATTGATGAAGAACTGGGCGGTGGCCGAATGCGGCTCGCCGGTGCGGGCCATGGCAATGGTGTACTTTTTATTTTTGAGGCCGTTGTCCGCTTCGTTGCGGATGGCGGCGCGGGTTTCTTTCTGCTTCAGGTCAGGCGTGAACCCGCCGCCCTGAATCATAAAACTCTTGATGACACGGTGAAAAACAGTGCCGTCGTAAAAACCAGATTTGACGTACTGCACAAAGTTGGCGGTGCTGATGGGGGCTTTACGGGCGTCCAGGCGCACGATGATGTCGCCATAGTTGGTCTCAAGCTTCACAGCCGGATCGGGAGTGGCGGCATGAGCGGAAGAAAACCCGAGCCCCACGGCCATGAGCGGGGCCGCCATCAGACAGAGAGACAGGGCAAGGGCGCGAAACATGACGCCGGAACGGAAAAATTTCATATGTAACTCCTTACATTGCTGCGGTATGATGAAGGCCGGACGTCCGCCCGGCCGCTTTGCCACGCTACCACGGCAGCCCACGGCCATCAAGTTACTGTCAGATAACGGCTGTACGCCGTTTTGGCGACATATTGGCCGCACAAGCGCAGAGTAACTTTGAGAATGTACATTCTCAAAGTTTAAGGCACGCTCGCTACGGCGTTTAACCGTGCAGATAAACTGCGCTTACGCCTTCGCGGCGGGCGTCTGATCACGCACCCGCCAGAGCAATTTCAAAGTTAAATTGCTCAAATGTCACACGCCGTCTCGTGCGGCATCCTGCGCCCACATGCGGCCTTTGCGCGTGGCCGCATCCGGCGTTGGCGGCGTTTTGCGCGGGGCGGGACTTGCTAAACCTGGCTTGTGTCATATAGTATAGGCAAGAAGACAGGAGATACGGCTTGTCCGGCATGCGTAAGGAAATCATCCTCGCGGCAGCGCCGTGCGTCAGCCCGTGGAGGAATGCCGGGCCGGTCAGGCTTCAACAGTTTTTCGGAGGATATAATGTCGAATACTCGCAGTGTTGCGCAAAGCGGCGTCAGTAGCGTTGCTTCCATTTACATGCGTCAGGTTTACCAGTGGATGACCGTGGGCCTTGGCGTCACGACTCTTATGGCCTGGTTTGTCGCAAGCACGCCCGCCGTGCAGCAGGTTATTTTCGGCAACTCGCTGATCATGATCGCCCTTATCGTGGCCCAGTTCGGCCTGGTCATCGCCCTTTCTGCCGCCGTGCACAAAATGTCCGGCAGTACGGCCACAGGCCTGTTTCTGCTGTATTCGGCGCTGACAGGGGCCACGCTGTCGTCCATTTTTGTAATCTATCCCATCGCGTCCATCACCAACGCCTTTCTGGTCACCACGGGCACCTTCCTGGCCATGACCGTCTACGGCACAGTGACCAAGCGCGATCTGACCGCCATGGGCAGCTTCCTGTTCATGGGCCTCATCGGCATTGTCATCGCCATGGTCGTCAATATCTTCCTGAAGAGCGCCATGATGGACTTTGTGGTGAGCTGCCTTGGCGTACTTATTTTTACGGGCCTCACCGCCTATGACACGCAAAAGCTGCGCCGGTTCGGTGAAAGCGCCCCTCTGGACGATGCGACGGCAGTACGCCGTGGCGCCATCCTGGGCGCGCTGACCCTGTATCTGGACTTTATCAATCTTTTCCTCATGCTGCTGCGCCTTTTCGGCGGCAACCGCAACTGATAGCCGCGCCTTGGGCACAGCCTGAGAGCAAGCACGTAGTGGGGGGCAAAAGGTCTGGCCTTTTGCCCCTTTTTCGTGCCTTGCAGAGTGAATGAACTTTATGAAAAAACAAAAAAATATTCGCGGCGGCACTGGTGCTTCCGCGACCGCTGGCAGCGTTCCTTCTCATGAAGAACTGCTGCAAACGCTTGCCGCCCAGAACCGCCCCATGCGCCTGGACGGCCTTTTACGCATTCTGGGGCTTGCCCGCCGCGACAGAAAAGAACTGGAAGCCGCGCTGGAAGACCTTGAACAGCAGGGCCGTGCGCTACGACTGCGCGGGGGCCTGTGGATACGGCCCGAAAGCCTGAAAACCATTACCGGGCGCTTCAGCGCCCTGCGCGAGGGCGCGGGCTTTGTGACGCCCATGCGCCCTGCCGATGCTGACGACCTGGGCGGTGCGCGCTGGGAGTTTGCCGGGGACAAGGACATTTACATCCCCGCTGCCCAGAACGGCGGCGCATGGCACAAGGATATGGTACGCGTGGCCCTTGCGCCCGGCGCGCCGCGCGGGCCTTCGGCTGAAGGGCGCGTCCTTGAAGTGCTTGAACGCGGCCTCAAGGAAGTGCCCGCGCACGTGGTCAGTCGCCACGGCAAAACCATCTTCTGCCGCCCGGCGGACAGCCGCCTGCCCGCCGACTTCAATGTGGAACTGCCCGAAGGCACGCCAGCCCCGGCTCAGGGAACCCTTGTGCTGCTGGAACCCGTCAAGTCACTGGCCTCTGATCTCTGGAGCGCCCGCCTTTTGGGCGACTACGGACGCGAGGACGACGTGGCCGTGCAGGAAGAGCTGGTCAAGCTCAACCACGAAGTGCCCCGCGACTTTCCCGCCGGAGTTCTGGCCGAGGCCCAGGCCTTGCCCGGAGAGCCGGAAGAAGCCGACTTCAAGGGCCGACAGGACGTGCGCCACCTCGCGCTGGTGACCATTGACGGCGCTGACGCCAGGGACTTTGACGACGCCATCCACGTGGAGGAGCAGCCCGCAGGCAAGGGCTGGATTCTGCGCGTGGCCATTGCCGACGTGAGCCATTATGTGCGCCCGCGCGGGCGCGGCTGCCCCGGCGCGCTTGACGCCGAAGCCCTTTCGCGCGGCAATTCCTGGTATTTTCCCCGTTCCGTGGAACCCATGCTGCCCGAGATTCTGTCCAACGGCCTGTGCAGCCTGCGCCCCAACGTGAACAGGCTGGCCATGCTGGCAGAAATTCCCTTTACCGCCAAGGGCCAGCCGGGCAAGCCGCGTTTTTCGCAGGCTGTCATGCGCTCGGCAGCGCGCCTGACCTACGATCAGGTCAAGGCCTGCCTGCTGGACAAGGATGCCGCCGCCCTTGCCGACCTCAAGGCGCAGGAGCGCGGCGAAGAAGTGCTGGCCATGCTGGACAAGGCCTTTGCGCTTTATGCCGTACTGCGCGACGTGCGCCGTGAGCGCGGCACGCTGGACTTTGACCTGCCCGAAGCGGAATGCCGCCTGGACGACCTTGGCCGCGTGGCCTGGCTTGGCCACCGCCTGCGGCACGACGCCCACCGCCTTATCGAAGAATTCATGATCGCGGCCAACGAGGCCGTGGCCCGTCACCTGCGCGACGCGGACATTCCCTTTCTCTACCGCATACACCCCGAACCTGACCCCGAAAGGCTTGAAAGCCTTTTTGACACGCTGGAGGCCACGGGTTTTGAAAACCTGCCGCCCCGGCCCACGGCGGCCTCCATGCAGGGCGTACTGGCCGCAGTTCAAGGCACGCCGCAGGAATTCCTGGTCAACCGCCTCTGCCTGCGGGCCATGCCCCAGGCGCGCTACATGCCCGTTAACGAAGGGCACTTCGGGCTGGCATCCGTGGCGTATTGCCACTTTACCTCGCCCATCCGCCGCTATGCCGACCTGCTCACCCACAGGGCGCTCAAAACGTCGCTGGGGCTGGACGCCGGGCCTGTGCCTGCCGGGCAGAAGCTTTTGCGCATAGCAGACCAGCTGAACAGGCGCGAGCGGGCGGCCATGGCCTGCGAACGCGAGATGGACCGCCGCCTGGGCTGCCTTGCCCTGTTGCCCCGCGTGGGCGAGCATTTCAGCGGCATTGTGGCGGGCGTGACGGACTTTGGCGTTTTTGTGGAACTGACCGAAATGCCTGTGGAAGGCATGATCCGCGTGGAAGACCTGGGCGACGACTGGTACGACTTTGACGCCCGCACCATGAGCCTTGTGGGCCAGCATTCCGGTATCATCTGGCACATGGGCCAGAAGCTGGACGTGGCCTTGAGCGAAGTGAACCTGGGCCGCCTTGAAATCCGCCTTATGCCGCTGGAACTGCCCAAGGGCATGGGCAGCCGGGGCGCGCGAAACGCACGTGGTAAAGGCGCGCGCGGTAAGGGCGCGGGGGCGGGCCGTGCTGCCGGGGGCCGCAAGGGTTCATCCTCCGGCTGGAAGCTGGTTTCGCCCGGCGACGGCGATGGCCCCGGCAAAAAAGGAACGTCGGGCAAGCCCGCCAGAAAAGGCAAAAAGAACGGCGCGGGTAAACCCGCCCAGCCCGGCAGACCGTCGGCCCGTAAAGGCAACGGCCAAGGCGGCCAAGGCGGCAAAGGCGGTAAAAATGGTACAACCGCGCCCGCAAAATCCGGCAGGCCCGGCAAGAAATCAGCAGGAAAACGCGGCTGATGGGCCTTCTGTCCGCCAGACAGCGCATGGGTGCGGCGGCCCTTATTCTGGCCGCCAGCACCATCATTTCACGCCTCATGGGCCTTGTGCGCGACAAGGTCATCTCGTGGCAGTTCGGAGCCGGAGGCGAGGCGGACATGTACTTTGCCGCCTTTGTGGTGCCGGACATCATCAATTACATGCTGGCTGGCGGCTTTATGTCCATCACCATCATCCCCCTGCTGTCGCGCCGCTTTCAGGAGGATGAGGACGACGCCTGGAAGTTTTTTTCCTGCGTGTTCTGCTGGATGGGTACGGCCTCCCTGGCTCTTACCATTGCGGGCATGCTGGCCGCCGAACCCCTGGCCCGCCTGATAGCCCCCGGCTTTACGCCGGAGCAGTGGCTGCGGCTGGCCTTTTTCATGCGCATCGTGCTGCCCGCGCAGATTTTCTTTCTCTGCGGGGCCTGCATAACGGCCCTGCTTTTTATGCGGCGGCAGTTCCGCGTGCCAGCGCTGGCTCCCATCATCTACAACGGCGGCATCATCCTTGGCGGCCTGACCCTGCCCTGGCTGGCCGGGCTGCCTCTGGTGCAGAACGCGCTGCCCGCCTCCATACTCAAACACCTTGAGGGCATGACGGGCTACTGCGTGGGCGTGACCTTCGGGGCCGCCATCGGCACCTTCATTCTGCCCCTCATGGTCGCCCTGCAGGACGGCATGCGCCTGCGGGCCGTGTGGCGGCATCCCCTCATGGGCAAATTTCTTGTCACCGCCCTGCCCCTCATGCTGGGGCAGACCATCATGATGCTGGACGAGCAGTTTTTGCGCGTTTTCGGCTCGCTGGTGGGCGACGGAGCCGTAAGCCTGCTCAACTACGCGCGGCGCATCACGCAAGTGCCTGTGGGCCTTATGGGGCAGGCCGCCGCTGTGGCGTCGTATCCCTTTCTGGTCAAGCTGCTTACCGATGGCGACAGGGAGGGCTTTGACCGTACCCTGCGCACGGCCTTGCGGGCCAGTCTGGGGCTTATCATCCCCTGCGCTCTGGCCATGACGGCCTGCGCCGGGCCTATTTTGGGCGTCATTTTTCAGGGCGGCCGCTTTGGCCCCGCCGAAACCCTTGCCGCCACCCCGCTCACGCAAATCATGCTGGCAGCCACGCCGTTCTGGATCATCTACATGGTGCTGGTACGGGCCTATTACGCCCACGGCGACACCATTACTCCTGCTGTCACCGGCACAATCATGACAGTGGTTTGCCTGCCCATTTACTATTATTGGGCTGTGCCGCACGGGGCATGGGCCATTGCCGCCCTTTCCGGCCTGAGCGTGAGCCTTTACGTGCTGTGGCTCATGGCGCTGTGGGCCAGGCGGCAGGGACAGGGCGCTTTTGCCGGCCTGTGCGGTCTTGCGTTACGCGCCATAGGCTGCTCTCTGCCCGGCACTGCCGCCGCGTGGTGGCTGAGCGCCTATACCCTCAACCGCGCGGCTGATCTTGGCCTGCATGCCCTGTGGGCGGCCCTGCTGGCTCTTGCCCTGGGCGGCTGCGCCTTTTTGCTGCTTTTTTTGCCCTTGTGCCTGTGGCTGGCCCCATCCATTATGGAACCGGTATTGCGAAAATTACGGCGAACATAAGTCTGCTCAAAAGGGTGCGCGCATGATCGTTGAACGCATTGAGCATGTGGTAAATGCCACGACCAGGTTCGTAGTAGACTTCTGGGTGCGGCACTGGCCGTTATTGCTGCTCATCCTGTGTGCTGTTCTGGATTTCCTGGGCGAGGATGACATCATAAGCAGGCTTGTTTTCGCCGCGAGTTTTGTGGGTACAGTTGCTTGCCTAAAGGCGTTTCACCTTGAACGCTGCTTCTGGATATACGGACTGGCGTTTATGGGCCTTCCCTTTGTAGCCTTTGATCCAGTCAATATGCACGAAATACAGAAATCTCTGCATCTGGAAGCGTTAGACTACAATATTATATGGCGACTTACAGAAGCAGTGCAATGGACGGGAGTCATTATAGCACTGTCAGTCGGGCTTTATTTTTTGTGCTTTCGGCATAGGATCAGCCCCACAGCCCTTATTAAAATACCTCTGACCGTCTTTTGCATGTACGTATTCTTACAACCGGTTTTCATGCTTACATGGTTTATCCTGATAATGCAGGCATATGGCATTCTCGGCATACCCGAGTGAAAAATATCATTCGTGTCAGTAATTGACTCCAGCCTTTTGGGAATCATCTACAATACGAACCCACGATGAGACATACTTGCTCAAAAGGGTGCGCGCATGATCGTTGAACGTATTGAGTATGTGGTAAATACCACGACCAGGTTCGTAGTAGATTTATGGGTGCGGCAGTGGCCGTTATTGCTGCTTACATTATGGGCTATGCAGGATGTACGATTATCGTTTGAACTCACCGACACGGCTGATGTTGTCACCAATACTGCCATTGCTATCACGAGTTTTGCGGGTACGGTTGCTTGTCTGAAAATATTTCGGTTCGAGCGTAGCTTCTGGATGTATGTGCAGGTTTTTATAGGTGTTGGCGTTACTTTCTTCTTCACTAATGTTGAACTAACGCAACTGACGAGCGCCTTGCAACAGGACGCCTTTGACGAAATTTGGGTATACAGAATAGTAGAAGCCGCACTGTGGACAGGGATAGTTGCATTGCTGTCAGCAGGGCTGTATTTTTTACGCTTTCGCCGTAGGGCCTGCCCTTCAATTCTTATTAAAATACCCCTGACCACTTTTGTCATGTGCCTGTTCTTACAGCCAATTTCCATGTTTATATGGTTTGATCTCGTGATGCTTGCATGTGGCATTATGGGTAAACCCTTGTGAGAAACATCCACAGCATTGCGGTACGCCTTTGAAATCCAGATTGCCCTGCGCCCCCCGACACTTCACTCAATATCCCCGCGTACAAAGTAAAAACCCCCGTCAGGGGGTTTTTACTTTGCGCCTTGGCTGAAGCCACGCACGTTGCGGCATTTTCGTTTACATGATGGCTGTTTCGCGCAGCCCTAACATACTAGACCCACAATAAGAGTTTTGGGGGGAGGGGGCGTGGGGGAGGAGACCCTTTTGCAAAAGGGTCCCTCCCCCACAAGACATTTCAAAGGAAACGCTGATTTATACCGTTTGGCGGCGTTGCTTCATTCTCTGCGTCCTGCCTGGGCCTACGCCTTCTTGCTCAAAACCTGTAATCTGCCCGCCACGGCCCCGCCGTAGCGTACGCGCCACCACCAGCGGCGCGTGCGCAAGCGGGCGCGGTCAAGGCACAGGTACACCACGGGCGTGGTGTAGAGCGTCAGAATCTGGCTCACCAGAAGGCCGCCCACGATGGTCACGCCGAGGGGCTGGCGGATCTCGGCCCCGTCGCCCTGGCCCAATACCAAAGGCACCGCGCCAAGGATGGCGGCTGCGGTGGTCATCATGATGGGCCGAAAGCGCAGCAGACATGCCTCATAGATGGCTTTATCCGGGGGCAGATGACGGCTGCGCGAAGCCTCAAGGGCAAAGTCGATCATCATGATGGCGTTCTTTTTGACGATGCCGCACAGCAGCAGCACGCCGATAAGGGCAATGACGCTGAACTCCATCTTGAAGAGCATGAGTGCCAGCAAGGCTCCGCCCCCGGCTGAAGGCAGCGTGGACAGAATGGTCAAGGGATGGATGAGGCTTTCGTACAGCATGCCCAGAACAATATACAGCGCGGCCAGGGCCGCCAGGATAAGGATGACCTGATTGCCCGCCGTGTCGCTGAACATCTTGGCGGTACCCTGAAAGCTGCCCACAATGGTGGAGGGCATGCCGATCTTGACCCGCGCCTCATCGATGGCTGTCTGCGCCTGCGAAAGCGCCGAGCCCGGCGCAAGGTTGAAGGAAAGGGTCACGGCGGCGAACTGCCCCTGATGCGAGACGGAGAGCGGCGCAAAGGACGGAACCACATGGGCGACGCTCAGCAGGGGAACCAGCCCCTCTTTGCCCGGCAGGTAGACCTTTTCAAGGGCGTCTTCGCTTTGCAGCCAGTCCGGCCCGTATTCCAGCACCACGCGGTACTGGTTCTTGTCGCGATAAATGGTGGAAACCTGGCTCTGCCCAAAGGCAGTACCCAGGGCCGAGTCCACGTCCTTCATGGTCAGCCCGTGCCGCGCCAGGACGTCGCGGTTGACCGTGACCGTCGTTTGCAGGCCGCGCTCTTCAATATCGCTGTCCACATCCTTGAATATCGGCAATGACGCAAGCTCCCGCTGCATGCGTCGGCCCCAGGTGCGCAGATCGTCCAGATTGTCAGCCTGAAGGGTGTACTGGTACTGCGAACGCGAGCCGCGCCCGCCCATCATGATATCCTGCGACGGCTGCAAAAAAATCTGCAAGCCGGGTTCGCCGGAAAGCTTGCCGCGCAGCCTGCCTATGACGGCCTGCGCGTTCACCTTGCGTACAGCCAGAGGCTTGAGGGCGATAAAGACGCCCCCCCCACGCCCACCGGAAATATGGGCAGAAACCTGCTGCACCGCAGGGTCAGCACGTATGACTTCCACAAGTTTGGCCAGCTTGACCTGCATGGCCTGAAAGGACGCGCTCTGGTCAGCGCGGATGCCGCCCATGATGACGCCCGTGTCCTGCTCGGGAAAAAAGCCCTTGGGCACGGTGATATACATCCATACATTGGCCGCCACCACGAGCAGCAGCACAAACATGGTCAGGCGCGGATGCCGCAGCACCACTGGCAGGCTTTTGGCGTAGCCCGCCTGCATGCCCGAAAGCACCCGGCCCCACGCGTCGCCCAGCCTGGCGAAGAATCTGCGCACAAGGCCGCAGAGGCCGCCAGCGCACAAGCGCTGCGCCTGTGCGGCGGCCCTGGCGTCGTGCGCGCTCTGGTTCATGGGCCGCAAAAGCATGGCGCACATCATGGGCGTGGTGGTGAGTGAAACCACCATTGAAACGAGCACCGCCGTGGTCAGCACCACGGAAAATTCGCGGAACAGCCGCCCCACCACGCCGCCCATAAACAGAATGGGCGCGAACACAGCCACCAGGGAAAGTGAAATGGACACAACGGTAAAGCCCACTTCGCGTGCGCCGCGCAGGGCGGCCCGCAGGGGACTTTCGCCCAGTTCCAGACGGCGGACGATGTTTTCAAGCACCACAATGGCGTCGTCCACCACAAAACCCGTGGAGACGGTGAGCGCCATGAGCGAGAGGTTGTCCAGGCTGTAGCCGCAGAGGTACATGACCCCAAAGGTGGCAATGAGCGACACTGGCGCGGCCACAGCCGGAATGCTTGTAGCGCGCCCGTTGCGCAGAAAAAGAAAGGTCACCAGCACCACAAGGGCCATGGCCAGCACCAGGCTTTTTTCCACCTCATGCAGTGATGCGCGGATAGTCAGCGAGCGATCCATGCGCAGATCAAGATCAGCGCTTTCCGGCAGCCAGGAGCGCAACTGGGGCAGCATTTCTTTCACTCTGTCCACAGTCTCGATGATATTGGCTCCGGGTGAGCGAAACACAATGAGCAGCACGGCGGGCTTGCCGTTGGAAACAGCCATGGCGCGCACGTCCTGCGCGCTGTCCACCACCTCGGCCACGTCGGCGAGGCGTATGACCTTGCCGTTGCTGCGGCCCACGATGAGGGGCTTGTAGTCTTCCGCCTTGTGCAACTGGTCGTTGGCGCCCACCAGCCAGTAGTTGGTGTCGCTTTCAATCTGCCCCTTGGGCAGATAGGCATTGGCTGCGGCAAGGGCCTTGCGCACGTCCGCCATGCTCAGGCCCAGCCTGTTGAGGGCGTCGGGTATGACCTCCACGCGCACTGCGGGCAGTGCGCCGCCGCCCACAATGACCTCACCCACGCCAGCAAGCTGGGATATTTTTTGCGCCAGCACCGTGGAGGCCGCATCGTACAGTTGCGAGCGGGTCAGCACGTCAGAGGTGATGGACAGGATCATGATGGGCGCGCCAGCCGGGTTCACCTTGCGATAGGCGGGGTTGGACGGCATGGTCGGCAGGGTGGAACGCGCAGCATTGATGGCCGACTGCACGTCGCGGGCCGCGCCGTCGATATTGCGGTTGAGGTCAAACTGCAAGATGACCTGGGTGGCTCCAAGGCTGCTGCTTGAGGTCATTTCCGTCACGCCGGCTATACGCCCCAAGGCCCGTTCCAGCGGCGTGGCCACCGTGGCGGCCATGGTTTCCGCCCCTGCGCCGGGCAGGTTCGCCCGCACCATAACCACGGGAAAATCCGTATCCGGCAGCGGGGCCACGGGCAAAAGCCCAAAGGCCACCATACCCGCCAGGGTGATGGCTATGGTCAGAAGGGCTGTTGCCACGGGCCGCCGGATAAAGGGCGCGGAAATATTCAGGGGCAGCACCAGAGGGCCGAGGCGATGGCCGGGCTCCGGTTTTCTGCGCACAGGGGGGGTATCCGGTTTGCCGCCTGTTCCGGCTTCCGGGGGGCGGTTCATGACCTGCCCTCCTGGGGCCGCGCGGGCGCGTTCATGCCGGAAGTTTGGCCTGAGGCCTGGCCTGAGATTTGGCCTGAGGTTTGGCCAGAAGCTGCGGCACCGGCTGCGGCATCGGAAGGCACATCAGGGTCAGTTTCACCCTTGCCGCGCACTCGGCGGCTCAGGCGGTCGAACCACAGATAGATGACCGGCGTGGTAAAGAGCGTCAGCACCTGACTGACAATAAGGCCGCCCACCATGGTCACGCCCAGGGGACGCCGCAGTTCGGCGCCCATGCCCCAGCCTACCATGAGGGGCAGCGCGCCCAGCAGGGCCGCCATGGTCGTCATGAGAATGGGCCGCAGGCGCAGCAGGCAGGCCTGCCGTATGGCGGCCAGCGGCGCTTTGCCCTCATTGCGTTCGGCGTCGAGGGCGAAGTCTATCATCATGATGGCGTTCTTTTTGACAATGCCGATGAGCAGAATGATGCCTATAATGCCCACCACGCCAAGCTCCATGCCCCCAAGCATGATAGCCAGCAAAGCCCCCACTCCGGCGGAAGGCAGGGTGGAAAGAATGGTCACGGGGTGGATATAGCTTTCGTACAGTACGCCCAGCACAATATACATGGTCACGATGGCCGCCAGAATGAGCCACACCTGATTGTTGGTGGACGACACAAAAGCCTGGGTGGCCCCCTGAAACTGGATGCGCAGTGAACTCGGCACCTGCAGGCTTTCAAAGGTGGTGGTGACCGCCTTTACAGCCGCGCCCAGTGAAGAGCTCTGGGCCACGTTGAAGGATATGGTCGCCACGGGAAACTGCCCCTGACGCGCTATGGAAAGCTGGGTGGGGCGTTCCTCCACCGTGGCTATGCTGGTGAGGGGCACGGGCTTGCCGTCGCCGCCCTTGACGTAGATATTTTCAATGTCCTGCGGCCCCTGACGGAAGCGCGGGGCCACCTCAAGCACGACCTTGTACTGATTGGTCTGGGTAAAGATGGTGGAAATAAGGCGCTGCCCGAGGGCGTCGTACAGGGCGTTGTCGATATCAGACATGCTGATGCCGAGCCTTCCGGCCGCGTCACGGTTGACATTGAGCCAGGCCATGCGGCCGGGGCTCTGATAGTCGCTGGTCACAAGCTCAAGCTGGGGCTGCTGGCGCAGGGCGTCCACCATGCGCCGCACCCATGAGTCAAGCTGCTCCTTGTCCAGAGCTTCCACCGTAAGCTGGTACTGGCTGCGGGACACGCGGTCCTCAATGGTCAAATCCTGCACGGGTTGCAGATACAGCGTCATGCCGGGCAACGTGGCGGCCTTTTGCATGATGCGCCGGGCTATGACGGGCGCGCGGGCGTCACGGTCGTCCAGTGGGCGCAGTTCTATGCTCAGGCGCGACGTGGCCATGGTCTGGTTGATGCCGTCCACCCCCACAAAAAACACCACGCTTTCCACTGCCGGGTCTTCAAGAATGACCTGGGCAAGCTCGCGCTGCCGTGTGGCCATGGCCGTGAAGGACGTGTCCTGCGGGGCCTCGGCCACGCCCTGTATGACGCCCGTGTCCTGCACGGGAAAAAATCCCTTGGGCACCAGAATGTACAGCAGTACGGTCAGCACCAGGGTGCCCACGGCCACGGCCAGGGTGAACTTTTGATGGGCCAGCACCCAGTCCAGCCTGCCCTCGTACCACTGGAGCAGACGCGTAAAAAAACGGCCTTCGCTTTTCTGGCTTGCGTGGCGTTCGGGCCGCAGCATGACGGCGCAGAGCATGGGCGTCAGCGTCAGTGATATGGCCGCTGAAATAAGAATGGTCACGGCCAGGGTAACGGCGAACTCCCTGAACAGCCTGCCCACCACGTCGCCCATGAAGAGCAGGGGAATAAGCACGGCCACCAGCGAAATGGTCAGGGATATGATGGTAAAGCCTATCTGCCCCGCGCCCGTAAGCGCGGCCTCACGCGGGCGCATGCCCTGCTCCAGATAGCGGGAAATGTTTTCAATGACCACAATGGCATCGTCCACCACAAAGCCTGTGGCGATGACAAGGGCCATGAGCGTGAGGTTGTTGAGCGAATAGCCCGCAAGGTGCATGACGCCCAGCGACCCCACCAGTGAGAGGGGCACGGCCAGCGCGGGAATGATGGTGGCCTGCGCGTTGCGCAAAAAAATCCAGATGACCCAGATAACCAGGGCCACGGCCAGCAGCAGTTCAAGCTGCACGTCGTGCACCGTGGCGCGGATGGTGGTGGTGCGGTCCGTAACCACGCGCACTTCCACATTGCCCGGCAGGGTCTGCTGCAATACGGGCAAAAGCTGCGTCACGCTGTTGGCCACGCCGATGACGTTGGCCCCCGGCTGCCGCTGCACCGAAAGCACGATGGCCGGACGAAAGCTCATGGCGTCACCGGCCACGTAGGCCGCCAGACGGGCGTTTTCGGCCCCTTCCACCACATCGGCCACATCCTGGAGGCGCAGGGGCGCGCCGTCCCTGTAACCTATGATGGCATTGGCGTATTCCTCCGCCGAGGAGAGCTGGTCGTTGGCGTCAATGGTGCTGGCGCGCTCCTGCCCGTCAAAGCTGCCCTTGGCGTCATTGACGTTGGTTTTGGCTATGGCCGTGCGCACGTCAGCCAGGGTAAGGCCAGCATTGGCCAGCGCCCTGGGATTCATCTGCACGCGCACGGCGGGGCGCTGCCCGCCCGAAAGCGTTACCAGCCCCACGCCCGGCAACTGCGAAATCTTCTGGGCCATGCGCGTATCCACCAGGTCTTCCAGCCGGGTCAGGGGCATGGCGTCGCTGGTGACGGCGAGGGTGATGACGGGCGGATCCGCCGGGTTGACCTTGTTGTATATGGGGGGCGTGGGCAGGTCGGAAGGCAGCAGGTTGCTCGCCGCGTTGATGGCGGCCTGCACCTCCTGCTCCGCCACGTCCAGAGCCATTGAAAGGTCGAATTGCAGGGTCACGACCGAAGCCCCGGCGGACGAGAGCGAACTCATCTGCACAAGGCCCGGCATGGTGCCGAACTGGCGCTCCAGCGGGGCCGTCACCACGGAGGCGATGACGTCGGGCGAAGCGCCGGGGTACAGCGTCTGCACCTGGATGGTGGGGTAGTCTATCTGCGGCAGCGCCGCCACCGGCAGATAGCGGTAGCCCAGAAGACCAGACAGCAGCAGGGCCACCATGAGCAGGGACGTGGCTATGGGCCGGAGAATGAAGATGCGCGAAAGATTCATGGCGGCATTGTCCTGTACGGCAAAAGCGGCACTGCGTTTCTACGGGGCCTGCCCGGATTCGGGCGACGGCATGCTCACCTGCCCCTGCGGAGCATTTTGGGCTGCACCGGGGTCTGCGGCGGCGGTTCCGTCCACGGACTCTGCCCTGGGCGTTTCCACTGTGGCCGCCACGCGCACGGCAATGCCGTCCCGCAGGCGGTCAAGACCGTCCACCACCACCCTTTCGCCAGGTTCCAGCCCCTTTTCGATGACCGTCAGGCCGCCGGAACTGACGCCGGGCGTCACCAGTTGCAGTTGGGCAGTATCCTGTCCACTTTCACCTGGTCCCTTTTCACCCTGCCCTTTTTCACCCTGCCCTTTTTCGCCCGGCCCCTTTGCGCCCGGCCCCTTTGCGCCTGGCCCCTTTGCGCCTGGCCCTTTTTCACCTTGGCGAACCACGTACACGTAGGCCCCGCGCGTGCCCAACTGCACGGCGGAGGCAGGCACGGTGACGGCTCCCGGCAGAATGCGCACAAGCAGGCGCGCGTTGACGAACTGGTTGGGGTAGAGAGCGCCGTCCTTGTTGGCAAAGCTGGCCTTGAGGCGCACCGTGCCGGTGGCGCTGTCTATCTGGTTGTCCAGCGAAAGAAGCTGCCCCACGGCCAGAAGTCGCTTCTGTTCCCTGTCCCAGGCCTGAACGAGCAGAGGCGGGGAACCAGGCAGGCTCTCGCTGTGGCGCAAGGCCTGCACCACCAGCGGCACCTGACTTTCCGGCAGGGTGAAAATGACGTCACAGGGACTGATTTCAGTAATGCGCACAAGACCGTTGGCGTCCGAAGCCTTGATCATGTTGCCTTCGTCCACATTGCGCAGGCCGAGCCGCCCGCTGATGGGGGCGGTAACGCGGCTATATTCCAGTTGCAGCCGGGCCGAATCCACGGCGGCCTGATCGGCCCGCACAACGCCCTCAAACTGCCGCACCAGGGCGCGCTGCGTTTCATACTGCTGCGCCGCTATGTAGTTGCCCTGGGCAAGCTTGGCGTAGCGGCCAAGGTCGTTGCGGGCGTTTTCAAGCTGGGCCCTGTCTTTGGAAAGATTGCCCAGGGCCTGATCCAGGCTGGCCTGAAAGGGACGCGGGTCTATCTCCGCCAGCAGGTCACCGGCTTTCACGCGCTGGCCCTCGGTAAAGTGCAGACGCTGCAGCTGACCGTCAACCCGGCTGGTCACAAGCACGTCGCCAGACGGCAACACCGTGCCAAGACCGTTAAGAAAATGCGGCACATTCTGGGCCAGGGACGTGGCCACGCGCACTGGCGGAGCGTCCATGTTCATGCCGGGGCGGCCGCCCCCCTTGCCCAGCAGCTTCCAGCCCGCCGCCACGGCCAGCAGAACCAGAACCACCGCCACCAGCTTGCGTCGGCCCGAAAATATACCGCCAACAGGACTGATCTGAGAACCTGACATTACACGTCTTCTCCTTGGGCTGCCGGAGGAAAAATAAGGCGAAACACCGTTATCTCTTCCGCTCCGACATAGGCGGAGGGCAGCAGTTCAAGCAACCAGCCGAGGCGTTCACAGGCGCGCTGGGCCAAAGAAAGCCCCAGCCCGTACCCTGCGCCGTCCCCGTAGCCGTTGTGGTCAGTGGATTTGCGCCGACGCACGCCGCGCGCAAAAATATCGACATCACTTGGTGTCCGGCCTTTGTTGCCCACCAGCATCCTGCCGGATTCAAGGAGCACGAAGGCGCGGTCATTTTCGGTGTACTTGCAGGCATTGTCCAGCAAATTTTTGAAAATGATTATCGCAAGTTCCCTTTGGGCACGGGCTGGCGCGTGCGCGGGTATGGACGTGGCCAGGGCGACCGTTGGGGGCGCGAAGGAACGCGGTCGGGCCGACGGGTCTGCGGACGTCTCGCGGGACGGCCATGCAGACGCCTCGCGGGACGGGTCAGGCTCGGAAAAATCGCCGTCTTGTGGCCCCGGCGCGAAAAAATCGCCGCCTCGCGGCTCAATATCTGACGAATGGCCGCCGTGCGACGCAGGCGAAGCTTCGCTGCGCAGCATCAGCTCCACCATGTGGGGCAAACAGCCTGGTGCAGAGGCATTGTCGGATACGTCAGCCACTTTTTTCGCGCGCGCCAGCCCCTCCCGCTCCATCTCGCCTATGACTTCCCGCAGCAAGGCGGCGCAGTCCAGCACCTGAAACTGTATTTCTTCAGGGCGGCGGGCCAGCAGCAGAAGCGTGCGCACCGTATCGCTCATGCGGCCTGTGGTGCGCAAAAGCCTGCTGACCACAGGGGCCAGATCTTCGCCCTGCTGCAGGCGTTCCAGGCGCAGTTCCAGCACCTCAAGCCCGCCCTGCATAACCGTGAGCGGCGTGCGCAGCTCGTGACTCACATCGCCCGTAAAATGGCTTTCACGCTGCACAAAACGCCAAAGCGCCTCCTCGCGGGCGGCAATGGCGCGGGCCAGCACGCCGACCTCGTCATCCATATCTGTCATGGGGATGTCGGCGGGCGTGGCAAGCAGGGTCATGGCCCGGTAGGCAGACAGATCGGCCCGCGTCCCGGAGTCCGGGTCGCGCGCGGCATCAGAGCCTGCGGGCATGCGGTTTGTTCCCGCAGCGGGACGCCCCTCCACCGCCAGGGTGAGCCGCCGCAGCGGATCCGTAAGACGGCGGCTCAAAACCACGGCCAGAAGCACCGCCACGGCCAGCCCCGCCAGCACGCAAAGCAGCAGAATGCCGTTGAGGCGATCCTTCAGCGCCTGAAAGCCGCCAGTGCCGCCCCGGAGCATATATTCCACACCGTCGCGGCGCTCTATGAGAACAAACTCGGCATCGCTTTCAACAAAATGCAGGCCGTCGGGCAGGTCGCGCCACTGCGGCGAGACCTGCTTGCCCACCAGAAACGTCCAGTGCATGGCCGTCGCCAGGTCTTCTCCATAATACAGCTGGTCGCGCCCGCGGTCTTCTGCCTCCCAGGCGCGCTTTTCGGCCTCGATGAGGGTTTCCATCACCGGACGTGCATGCCAGCCCACCAGATAGGTGCCCAGATAATCAAAGGAAAGATGCCCCACAATGCTCAGGGCCGTCCCCATGCCCAGGGCCAGAAAAACAAAAGCCACCAGGATACGGCGCGCAAAAACGGTGCCGCTCCGGGCTGGCGGCCTGACGCGTGAAGAAGTGGGCGGCGTAAAAGCGGGAGACATCAGCCCACATCCTTGTCAGTACAGGCGCTGGCCGGGTTGGCCGGGCCTGACGAAGCCTCACGCACTGTGGCGTTGGCCGCAGCGTCTGCCGCAGCGTTGGCCGCAGCGTTGGCCGCAGTGTCTGCCGCAGCGTCTGCCGCAACATCGGGCGCTACATCAGCCGCAACATCGGGCGCAATATCGGGCGCGCCGCCTTCGGCGGGGTCGGGACTCAGGCGGTAGCCCACGTGCGGCACCGTGTGCAGCAGGGGCAGTCCAAAAGGCTTGTCCAGCTCGCGGCGCAACTCATGAATATGGGTGCGCAGCGCGCTGCCCTCCGGCGGCTCGTCGCCCCACAGCACCTGCTCCAGATGCTGACGGCGCACAAGCCCCGGCGCCACGCGCAGCAGTTCCTTCAAAATACGGAATCCCGTAGGACTCAGACGCAGCCGCCGCCCCTGACGCGCGGCCCAATGTTCCTCTGCGTTCAGCGTGAGATCGGCGCAGGTCCACAGCCCGCCCCTGTCCATTCCCGTGGCGCTCTGCAGGCGGCCCCGCCGCAGCAAGGCCCGGATGCGCGCCTCCAGTTCCCTGAAGGCAAAAGGCTTGACCAGATAGTCGTCAGCCCCGGCCTCAAGCCCCGTCACCCTGTCGGCCACGGCATCCCGCGCCGTGAGCATGATGACGGGCGTGGCGCATTTGTGCTCCTGCCGCAGGCGGCGGCACAGACTCACGCCGTCCAGCCCCGGCAGCATGACATCCAGCACTATGCAGTCAAAATCGTGCTCAAGGGCCATCTGAAGGCCAGCCTTGCCGTTGCGGGCACAGTCCAGAACATAGCCCATGGGCTCAAAAAAAGCGTAAAGATTGGCGAGGATGTCCTCATTATCTTCCACAAGCAAAAGAGCGCACGACATGGGTCACCGCCCCGGCGAGTCGTGCGCGTCCACAGTGCCGGTGATTGCCAGGGCTTCCACCTGAACCTCATTGGTACGCTTGCGGTTCCAGTCAATATGACCGAGCAGGCGCACCTTGTCGCGCGGCGTCACCGTTAGATGCCCGAACACGTCATTCTTGATTTCCACAATGACCTTGCCGCTGTGGTCCTCAAAGAGATAGCGGTTTTTGCGGCGGGGCAGCTTTTCAACAATATGCCCTTCCAGCACGCAGGGCGCATCGTCCTGCGCGCCCAGCACATCCGCGGCGCGGGTAACGGTGGCCGCCACGCCAGGGCCTTCAAAGCCCGCAGCCCACGCGGTTCCGCCAGAAAAAGCCTCCCCGGCGAAACCAATGACCAGGGCCAACAGCACTGCCAACACTCGCATACGCAGTCTCCATACAGCGCGCGGCCAGATGCACACCCGGCCGCGCAGCATAATCAGTTCAGAATCTCCAGAACCTTGACGTCAATCTTGGCGGGTTCAAGCAGGTCCTTGTCCACCTTTCCGGAGAGTTTCACGGTATTTTCAGGGGTAACGGTGCGGCCAGCAAAGACCTCTTTGTCAATATCCACGGTCAGTTCACCCGTGGCGTCCCTGAAGATATATTTGTCATCACTGCCTGCCTTGCGGCCCACAATGGTGCCGGTAAGCAGCACCGGGGCATCATCAGTGCCTTCCAGCGCCTGCTTGACTGAGGAGATTTCAACGCCCACCGTGGGGCCCTTGAAGCCGCCAGCGCCGGGGCCTTGAAAAGCCGCGTGGGCCGGTACGGACAAAAGGAGCAATATCAATAACAGTGCTATACGCATGGCATTAATCCTATATGTTGTGCTTACGCTTTTCGGCTTGTGGCTCTGAAGCCTTCTTGCGGTAGCTGTTATCCTTGTTTTTCGAAGCTGTGAAGGAGCGCGACCCGGCGCCCGGCCTGCCTGGGCCTGCCTGGGCCTGCCTGGGCCTGCCTGGCCTGCCTGATTTGTCCTGGCCTGCCCGGTCTGTGCCCACTGAGGTACGGAGCCATTGGCAAACCGTTTGCGAAGCCAGGCCGAGGATCAGCACATGGGGCTTCCGTAGAGGCCAGGGCCTTCGCAGGGGCAGGGTCGGCGCAGAGTTATGGGCCGCCTTGCAGGCGCACCGCTGGCGCTTGCCCAGGGGCCGTATGCCTGACCCTGGCCTGCACCTGCACCTTGGTCTGGGTCTGGGCCTGGGCCTGGGCCATACCGTGCCGTGCCCCCTGTAACCTGATCGTGGCCGTATGCCTGCTTGCGGCATATGGCCACATGATTTTCAGCGTGGATTTTTTTGCGGTTTAGCGCAAGACAATTGCGCGGCTTTTCATGTGGGACAGCTCAAAAGCCATCAAAAACAGACCACGCGATGCCAAGCCGGAATTTGCAGGCCCTGCGGCATAAAGCGGACCGCAGGGCATGAGGCTTCCCGTCCGCCACGGGACAGAAAAAAATTTACTTGATAATGTGCACGGCCCTGACGCCCATGACAGGAGCCTTGTCGGCGGCAACCTTGATTCTGCCCTTGAGGCGAACCTTCGTGCCGGGGGCCAGATTCTTACCCATGAGAACCTTGGGGCCGATGGCAGCCGTCATGCGTCCGGTGCCGTCCTCAACAATATAGTGGTTCTTTTGACCGTCGACCTTTTCCACAATGGTGCCCACGATCAAGGCCGGGCTCTTGTTGGGAGCCGTCAGGGCCTTGGAAACGGAATCCACTTCCTGCAGCTTTGCCACGGCCTGCTTTTTATCGTGCGAGGCCTTGGCCTTGCGGGGCGCCGGGGCCGCAACGTCCTGGGAATCGCCCACGGAGGCGGTGTTTCCAGCGGCATTGGCCGCCTGAACAGGCAGAGCAATGGCGGCAGCCATAATCAGAACGAGAAGATAACGCATAAATCCTCCAGAAATTTTGTTTATCATGTTGCTGGGGCGCATGACGCGCCACGCGGATACAACCTGCGCCACGGGGCGTCAGCAAAGCGTTAGGGGAACGCTGATTTATTCCGTTTGGCGGCGCTGCTTCACTTTTTTTTGAAACAGTCGGGGACACAAGAGTCCACTCCTGCTTGAAAAAAGATCGCGCCTTGCCAAAGGAAATACCAGCGCGTTTCCAGGAGGCTCTGTAATCAGTGCTTCCCTGGGAAGACATGCGCCCGTCAAGGGCTTTTGGCGAACTGCCGTCACGTACTTCTTGTGGGCACGTTCCAAAGCTGCTATGCTGCCGGGCATGAAAGAGCTTGACCCACACACGATTCGCCCTTGCTTGGTTTGCGGCGGCACTAATGTTTTTCTGGAATCCATGTTGCCGCCAGGACGGCGGCAGGAAGTCTGGCGAGTGGTTTGCTCATGTGGACAGACCTCCCAGCAATGGTCCGTCTCGCAGGGGGCAGCCATCCGGGCGTGGAACCGCAACCTGGCCAGCGCCAATGACGTGGACGCTACCCCCGCGCCAGTGGCGAACCCGCGTCCGCCCCTCAAAAACTAGAGCAGATTACTTTTGTGAATACATATTCTCAAAGTTTACGCCACGCTTGCCCCGGCGCGTAACCGCGCACATAAATAACGGCGCTGTCTTCGCGCAGCTGGTGCCCGAAGCGGCACAGAGGCCTTCACTGCTGACAACTGCCCGCACTGTGGCCAGGGCAATTTTAAAGGAAAAATGCTCTGGCCCAAAGGCCGGGACGGCATCATGCCAGCGCACCACCACTACGCAGCATACTGTACCAAGGCCGCTATGCGGCTTTTTGCGTATGGGCATGCCATAAATGGTCAGAACGCAAAAGACATGGCCGCAAAAGACATGGCCCCAAAAGGCCCGCCGGGCTGTCGCGTCCCCTCCGTCCAGGCCAGTGCCGCTCAGGCCAGTGTCGTTCAGTCCAGTTCCCGCCCCACCCACACGGCGCGCCCTATAACGCGCACAAGATCCGCCAACTGCTCGCCGGTATCCGCCTCAATGGGCGCGTAGTCGGGATTGAAGCTCGTCAGAATGAGCCTGCCCGGCATGGCGTTGACCACCTTGAGGTACACCATGTCTTCCACGCCCACCGCATAGATGCGGCCCGGCACGGGATCACGCTGCCCCTGATCTATGAGCACAACGTCATTATGCATGATCTGCGGCTGCATGCTGTCGCCTGAAACGCGCAAAAGAACCATCTGCGAAGGATTGCCCTTGCGGTGGAGAAAATCCCAGCGAAAGGCATAGTGCCGCAGCACCTCCCCGCCCGTTTCAAAGCTGCCCGTACCAGCGGAAAGCCTGGCCTCCACCATGGGAACCATGACCAGTCTGGCCTCGCCAGTGCCGCCGTCGTCAACGGCCTCCTTGCCAGCCAGCAGCCAGTCAAGGGAACAGTCCAGCGCCTCGGCCAGGCGCACCGCAAACTCGCCCTTGGGCATCTGTCCTTTTTCGTATTGCTGGATGGTGGTCAGGCTTACCCCCACCTTGTTGGCCATATCCTGCTTGTGCAGGCCAAGGGCCTCGCGCCGCTGGCGCAAACGCTGTGCGAACATTCTGGACAAACTCACTCCTGCTGCTGTTTTCATGGCGATTCCATTGGCAAAAGATACCGGTTTAAAACTTTTCTTTAAAAAGTCTTGAAAGGTTTTATTCACCCGCCCCGACCATAGCCACTTTTTCTCACATTTACAAGTTTTTCTTTTAAAGTTGCGCAAACACGCAGCGAATGACTAGGATTTTTGCCTTGAAATTGGGTTTATTATATCAAAATAATTCATACATAACAGTATAATAAATCTTTTCTTTTATTTAAAAACTTTTCACTTGATCGTTAAAACAAAAAATTATAAATCTTCCCATACGCACTACACTCCATATTCATTTCAGGGAGCATAGCATGTCAGAACTTAATAACAACATCGAAACCATAAGCGCTGTGCTGGATATTTTGCAAAACAACGCCCTCCCCTCCCAAAAGCCTGTGCTGCGCCTGCTGGGCGACCACCTGCGCCTGCTTGCCCGCTGCATGGACGATGCGGCGCTCTGCCCGCCGCACTTGCCCTCAGGCCCGCCCACGCCCGACACATCGCGGCTGGCCGCATACCCGCCCGTTACGGATACTTCGTGCCTGGCGGATACTTCGTACAGGCAGGATAATAGTTCGCGCAGGCCGGACAGTTCGCACATGGTGGACAGTTCGTTCAGACCGGTCACGGACGGAACCGCGCGGCGGGTTCAAGAGGCGCATCATGTACGCCAGTAGCGCATCCGGCACTGCCCCTGCCCGCGTGCATTCCGCAGCCCGAACTGCCAGCGCCGCGCCCGCGCCCCATGACCAAACGCAGCGGCCAACGGCCTCTGGCGGGCGGCGGTCGTGGGGGCAGGCCCTGCAAAAGGCGGATCAGAAAAAACGCTGGCAGCAGCTGCTGGAGCATCTGCCCGAAAACATGCGGCAAATCTGGCACGCCCTGGGCGGACGGGAACTGGGCCGGCTTGACGACCTCTGGCGGCTGCTCGACACCTATGGCGGGCAGACCATCCGTGTGCCCGCCGTCATACCCGCCGAGCGCCATCACCCCCTGTGCCGCCGCTTGGGAAAACGCTGCGCGGCCAAACTGGTGGCAGCCTTTGGCGGAACCCCGCTGTACGTGCCGCGCTGTTCTTCCGTGCTCACAAAGCTGCGCCAGCAGGAGATCATTGATACTTTTTCCCGTCATACCGCGCAGGGCAAAAGCAGCACCGCTGCCGTGGCCAGCCTGGCCCGGCGGCACGGGCTGTCCGATCGCCAGGTCTGGAAGATCCTTAAAAAAGTGGCCTCCGCTCCGGCGCAAGGCCATTTGCTCCACGAGTTCAAGGAAATGGGCCCGCAAAAGGAAAATCAGGATAACCACCTGCAATAAATAACAAAAAAGACAAACTACACAGGTAAAAATATTTATAAGCCCGCGAAATCGCGGGCTTTTTCATTTTCATTTTTGACCTGAAAGGGGGGTCTGAACAGTTCCGACCCGCGCCATACGGGGAAATAGCGGTGCTGAACCCGTTCAGTCTTACGCAGAGCCGCCTTTTTGGCATGTTGTACCCACGCCGCCGCTGCTGGAGGCGCAACGCTCACAGCCATCATGACCGGGAGACATGCCATGACCGCATTTTTTCAAAAAGCCCACGAATTCACCGCCCGATGGGAAGGCGGCCTTTCCGACCATCCTGCTGATCCCGGCGGCCTGACCAAGTACGGCGTTTCGCTGCGCTGGGTTCAGGATCTTGCCCGGCAAGCCCGCGAGGACTGCCTGCGTCAGACCCGCAGCTGTGACGGCTGCTCCGACGCGCGCACTCCACGGTGCGGCTATGCCAGCCTTGATATGGACATGGACGGGGATGTGGACGGCGACGACATCCGCGCCTGCACCAAGGCGCAGGCCGCCGCCCTGTTCAAAAAACATTTCTGGGACAAGCTCGGCTGCGGCGGACTTCCTCTGCCCCTGGCCGTGACCCTGTATGACGGGGCCGTGAACATGGGCCCGGCGCGGGCCGTGCGCCAGATGCAGCGGGCCATGAACACCGTGGGGGAAGCTGAACTGGATCATTATGTTGCCATTGCCGAGGACGGCGTCATGGGGCCAGCCACGGGCCAACTGGCCGAGGCGCTGGAACAGGGCGGCAAACACTGGTTCGCGGCCCGTCAGGTACTGCGCCTGCGCGACATGTTTTACCGGGACCTCGCCGCGCGGCGGCCCTCCATGCAGGTCTTTCTGACTGGCTGGCGCAACCGGGTCAAAGCCTTGAACCAGTATCTGGCTGAACTTGAGAGGGAGGAAGGCTGATGTGGATGTTGCTTGGCAAACTTCTTGGCGGCCTCACGGGTCTGGCGGACAGGATTGTGCCCGACCGCAACCGGCAGAACGAGGCCCAGAGCCGTATCAACGAGGCTGAGGTTTCTGGCGCGCCAGCCAGCCGCATGCGCCTGTGGCGCTCCTTTCTCGGCTGGGTGCTGGCCCTGCTGTTCTGTTGGGAGGTCGTGGGGCGGCTGGTCATAGTGCCGCTGTTTTTCGCCAAATGGGGCGACAAACTGCCGCCCTCGGCCCTGGATCAGGTCATGGCCCTGCTTCTGGGCATGCTGGGGTTGGGATTCTGACAGCGGGCGGCGCGGCGCTGCCCATAAGGCCGCCGCACACGCAAACGCAGCACATTGGAGATCATCATGAGCATGGACATTTTTTCCTCATCCGGCGCATCCCTGCTGGTGCTTGGCGTCCAGGGGCTTTTTGCCTGGGCGCTCTGGAGCCTGCGCCGCGCCTTTGTGCGGCAGGACGATTATCTGCTGCACCTGCAGCGCGACGCCCGGCGCGAGGCCGCCGCCTGTCGCCGCATCAGCGCTCTGGAAGAAACCCTGCGCCTCACGCCGGACAATACCGATCTGGCTGGCCTGCACAACGAACTTTCAACCCTGCGCGGCGAGATACAGGCCCTGAACGTTCGCATTTCCGGTCTGGATCGCCTTCTGGAACGGCTGGAACACAGTCTGGAACGGCAGGAGGATCGCCTGCACCTCATTCCGCCCGTCCGGCAAAACGTTTTTGCGCGCAAGTCCGTCAATGGCGCGGACGGAGAAAACCACTGATGCCCGCCGCAAGCCCCCGCGCCAGAAAAACGCGGAAAAGCTCGCGCCTGCTGGACAGTCTGGAGCAACGCCTGGATCTGCTCACGCGCACACTGGGCGAGGCTGAAATTGCCGGAAAAAGCATTGATATCGTCAAGGAAATAAAGGAACTGCACGCCATTTTGCGCTCATTGCGCGAAGAGGACGCGCCCGATGCGCCGCCCAAGGTCGTGGTGGTGTGGGGCGGCCCGCCCAGTTCATCGTCCGGCAAGGGCAGTGCGCCTGAAGCCAGCGCGGCTTCCTGACAGGCGGCTCCGCAGGCGGCCCCCGGCAGGCTGCCTTCTAACAGGCGACTCCCCGCAGGCGGCCCCCCCGGCAGGCGGCCCCTCTACGGGCAGGCCCGGATTGAAACGTGAACCCTTTGAACGCCAGTCTGATCCAGACCACACAGGAGGCTGCAACGCTCATGCCGCACGTCATTCCCTACAGTCCGCGCCCCCTGCAGTGGCAGTTTCACGAGGAGCGCAAGCGCTTCTGCGTACTGCTCTGCCACAGGCGCTTCGGCAAAACAGTGGCGGCGGTCAATGATCTCATCCGGCAGGCTCTTGTCTCAGGCCGTGAAGACTGGCGGGCGGCCTATGCCGCGCCCTTTCAGGGGCAGGCCAAGGCCGTGGCCTGGGATTACTGCAAGCGCTTTGCCGGAGCCATACCCGGTTCGCGCTTTCTGGAAAGCGAGCTCGTCTGCGTTTTGCCCACAGGGGGCCGCATACGCTTGCTCGGCACCGAGAACGCCCCGGCCCTGCGCGGTTTGTATCTGGATGATCTTGTGCTGGACGAACCAGCCGACATGCCGCGTCAGGTCTGGACGCAGATTTTCCGGCCCATGCTGGCAGACCGTCTGGGCCGGGCGCTGTTCTGCGGCACGCCGCAGGGCACGGACAACCTGCTTTACGATGTCTGGCAGCAGGCCGGGGCCGACACGGAAGGGCTGTGGTCGCGCTTCCGGTTCCCGGCCTCGCTGACAGGCTATTTGCCCCAGGCAGAACTGGCGGCCGCGCGGCGCAGCATGGACGAAGCCGAATACATGCAGGAATTTGAATGCTCCTTTGCCGCCGCCGTGCGCGGGGCCTACTACGCGCCCCTGATGGACGCCGCCGACCGCGAGGGCCGCATCATCCCGCTGCCCTTCGCGCCGGAACTGCCCGTACACACGGCCTGGGACCTCGGCATGGATGACGCCACGGCCATCTGGTTTTTTCAGGTGGAGCCTTCGGGCCAGTGGCGCTTTGTGGACTACTACGAAGCATCGGGCGAAGGCCTTGCCCACTACGCGGGCGTGCTGGCCCAAAAAGCACGCCCGGCCGGTCAGCCGTCACTGGACGGCCAGTCCGGCATGGTGGGCCGGGGCTTTACCTACGGCACGCATCTGGCCCCGCACGATATCCGCGTGCGCGAACTGGGCACAGGCCAAAGCCGATGGGAAAGCGCGGCCCAGCTTGGCATACGCTTTACCCTGGCTCCGTCCCTGAGCCTGGCCGACGGTATTGACGCCGTGCGCCGCCGCCTGCCGCGCTGCTGGTTTGACGCCACATTTTGCGCCGGGGGCGTCAAGGCCCTGCGGGCATACAGGCGGCAATGGCGGCCAGGGCAGCAGACGGCGGGTTCCGGCCCCCTGCACGACTGGACGAGCCACGCGGCGGACGCCCTGCGCTACGCTGCCACGGGATTTCGTCCGCCACAGGACGCGCATGGCGGCCAGCGCCGCGCCAAAACCCATTACGATGTCTTTGGAGGCTCCTGATGCTTTTTACCTACGCGCCAAGCGTCAGCCAGGCCCAGCGGGACGCCATTTTTTTACGCATGCAGGCCGAAGGACTGCTCACCTGCGCCATGAGCGCGCTTGCCGCGCCCACACTGGCGGACTGGCGGCGCATCACCTCTCCCCGGCGGGGGCTGCTGCTCTGCTGCCACGCTGCTGAAGGAGGCGAATCCCTAGAGCATTTTGCTTTTGAAACAGTCCCTGTTTCAACGCATCATTCTGGCGAAAAACGTGGTTTTCGCCAGAATCCACGCCACGTTGTGGCGGCTGCCGCCTTCGCGTCAGCAGAGCAACTTCAAGCGGCAGCCGTTAGGCGACGAAGAAGCCTTACGGATGGCGACAGCATCGCTAGTGAAATTGCTCCAGGCAAAAGCGGGCCTGCGGCGCAACCCGGCGACGGCCCGACGGCCAGCCCGGCCCCCGACACGGCGTCCATGCTGGGCTGCGCCCTGTTCACGCCCCGCCGGGGCAAGGTGTGGGAATTTGACTTTACCACATTCCGCACTGCCGCACGGCTGGCCGTGCGCATGGCGCACGGCGGCCTCACCTGGGCATTCGCCCATCTGGACTGTGCCGCCATCGCCGGATTGTGCCCCGCGCCCAACCGTCACGCATGGCGGCTGGCCGAAGCCTGCGGTTTCCGCGTCATGGGCCGTCTGCCGCAAGCCTGCTGGCACGCCCGTAAACAATGTCATGTGGACGGCGTGCTGGTGCTCTGCACGCCGCGCGATCTTGCAGAACGTACAACAGCCAAGGAGGCCGTTATGGGTTTTGGCGGAGGCTACAGTTCCCCCAGTGTTCCTGAAGTTACCCCCGTTCCCAAACAGGAGGTGCAAAAGCCTGTCACAGAGGCGGCCACCGCCGCCCGTCAGGCGCAAAAGGACAAGGCCAGCAAGGCCGCCGGCATCAACGCCTCGGTGTACACAAGCCCGCTCAACCGGGCAGACGCCACGCAAAAAACGCTGTTGGGGCAATAGCCGTGTTGCGGTCATCTTACAGTACGACACTGCCGCCGCCGTCCGGGGCCGTCGCTGAAAACGCGGACGGCGAGCGGGATTATCCGCTGGTGCGTGCGGACGTGCCAGCCCTGGCCCGCAGGTATCAGGCCCTTTTGCGCCGTCGTTCCCCCTGGGACACGGCATGGCAGAGCCTGGCCGACCACTTTCTGCCCACGCGCTGCCGATTGCGGCAACAGGGGCAGGAGGATCAGGAAGGCCCCATGCTCAACAGCGGCCTTGTGGACGCCACGGGCATTCTGGCCATGCGTACGCTGGCCGCCGGACTTCAGGGCGGCCTGACCAGCCCGGCCCGGCCCTGGTTCCGCCTGGGGCTGGACGATGCGGATCTGGCCCGCAGCCGCCCCGGTCAGGCGTGGCTGGACGAGGTGGCCACGCGCATGCGCGCCGTTTTCCACCGCTGCAACTTCTACAATGCCATGCACACGCTGTATGCGGAACTGGCGACCTTTGGCACGGCCTTTACCTTTGAACTGGCCGACCCCACGCAGGGCTTCCGCTTTATGCCGCTCTGCGCCGGAGAATATGTGCTGGACTGCGACGCAGCCCGCAAGGTGGACACGGTTTTTCGCCGCTCAAACATGACCCTGCGCCAGATCGTGCAGACCTTCGGCCTTTCCGCCCTGCCCGAATCCCTGCGCGAGGCGGCCAGCCGCAACGCGGACGAGCGGCGCAGCGTCATTCAGGCCGTGTATCCGCGTGTGGACTGTCAGCCCGGCATGCTCGCGGCCATGCACATGCCCGTGGCTTCGGTCTACTGGCTTGAGGGACGCGACGGCGGCGAACATCCCCTGCGTGAATCGGGTTTCAGGCATTTTCCCGGTTTCGGCCCGCGCTGGGATGTGGCGGGCAATGACGTTTACGGGCGCTCGCCCGCCATGGATGCCCTGCCCGACTGCCGCATGCTGCAGCAAATGGGCATCACCACGCTCAAGGCCATCCACAAGGCTGTGGACCCGCCCATGAGCGTGTCGGCGGGCTTGCGCTCCGTGGGGCTGGATCTGACCCCCGGCGGCATCAACTATGTGGACAGCGCCCCGGGCCAGAGCCCGCAGGCGGCGACGCCCCTGCTGCAGGTCAACCCCGACCTGTCCACAGCCCGCCGGGCCATGGAATCCGTGCAAAACCAGATCAGATCAGGGCTCTACAACGACCTTTTCAAACTCATTCTGGAGGGCCGCAGCGGCGTGACCGCCAGCGAAATCGCCGCCCGCGAGGAGGAAAAACTGGTTCTCATCGGCCCGGTGCTGGAACGCCTGCACGACGAACTCTTTATCCCGCTTATGGACAGAACGTTTGAATGCATGCGCGAGCTGGACATGCTGCCCCCCTGCCCGCCCGAACTGGCCGGACGACGCCTCAAGGTGGAATTCGTCTCCCTGCTGGCGCAGGCGCAAAAGCTGGTGGGCGTCAGCGCGGCGGATCAGTATCTGGCCCTGACCCTCAGGGCTTCTTCGGCCTGGCCCGAGGCTCTGGACACCCTCAACGTGGATCACCTGCTTGACAATTACGCCGACAGCCTCGGCCTGCCCGTGAGCCTCACCCGCTCCCTTGAGGAACGTGAGCAGTTGCGCGCCGCCAGAGCCGAAGCCCTGCGCGCCGCTGCCCTGACCGACACCCTGAAGCAGGGGGCAGACCTTGTGAAGCAGCTTGCCCAAAGCCCGCTCACAGACCCGCAGGGCAGGCAGGGTACGGTACTTGACGGCATTGTGAACCTGCTGGGGCGTGCGGCCCAGGCGCAAGCTGGCGGGATTGGCGCAATTGGCGGTCAGGCGGCAGCAAACCCGCCCCCGACCGCGCACAGTATGGAAAAAGCCCGGCGTGACACGCCGCAGGAGAAGCCCTGATGGACATCTTTGCCCCGTACGAACAGGCGCACAGGCAGGAAGGGCAAGCCCGCCAGCGGATGGAGGAGGCCGAGCGCCAGTTGCGCGACGCCGCCAACAGCCTCATGGCCCAGCGGCAGGGGCGGCTGTTTCTGCGCTGGCTTGTCCACCAGTGCCAGTGCTTCAGCGCCCAGAACCTTGCCAATGGGGACTGCGGCGCATCGGGCGCAAACGATGCCACGCGTCTGGCCTTTGTCGAGGGCCGCCGCTATGTGGGCATGACCCTGCTGCACCTTGTGCAACGCTCCGACCCCGGCAACTTGCCGAAACTGCTTGAGAACAGAGAGGACGAACATGACGTATGACGCTTTTACCTCCGCACCCGCACAGGACAGCGCCCACGGCGCTGCATCGGCAAACGTCGTCACAGGGGCAAACACCTGGCTTGGCGCATCAGGCAATCCCGGCGGGACGGCAAACATTGACGGATACGGCGGCCAGCGCGGCTCTGGTGGTCGAAGTGGAATGCCCGGCAACGGCAATGGAGCCGCTGCGGGGGCCATGCCCGCCGGATCCTCGCCCGCTGGCATCTCGCCGAGCGCGGCAGGCGCGGCCGACAAGCAGAATTCCAGTACCAGTTCCGGCCCCAATTCCGGCCAGAACCCGGACCATAATGCAGGCCAGAATTCGGCCCAGAACAGCAATGACGCCACAGGGCAGGAACTGCTTAACCGCCAGATAGAGCAGCACATGCGCCAGCAGGAGGCCGCCCGGCACGAGCAGTGGCAAAAGCAGGTCAGCCAGTGGCGCGAAGAAGTGGCGCAGGACCCGCAGCTTGGCGGCGTTCATATGGCCGCCAATGTGGCCCGCGCCCAGCTGGCTCTGGATCGCTTTGACCAGGGCAGGCATATCGGCAAGCTGCTTGAAGAAAGTGGCTACGGCAACCACCCGGAAGTTCTGCGCTTTTTCAACAGGGTAGCTGACGCGCTTATGGAAGACAGCCTGGTGCGCGGCGAGCCGGGCGGCGGCATGCCGCCGCTTGAGGAGCGCATGTACGCTGGCTGGAGTTCACGCAAGTAGTCCGGCCTGCCCCGCCTGAACCCACTGCTGCTGTACACGGAATTTCCCCGCCCCACCATCAGCCCGCCATGGGCGGTTCGGCCACTGGACGGGCAAACAACATCCAAATCCTGCTCCGGGCAGAAATCTTTTTACTGCACACTCACGGTTTCAGCAGACGCTCCACAACTGTTTCCTGTACGCGGCTTACCTTCTTAAGGAAGCCCTGATTAAAGAGCCTTCTGGAAACGCGCTGGTATTTCGTTTGGCAAGACGTGATCTTTTTTCAAGCAGGAGTGGACTCTTCCGTCCTCGACTGTTTCAAAAAAAGCGAAGCAAGTCCGCCAAACGGAATAAATCAGCGTTTCCTCAAGTGTCCATTCACCTTTCTACATACGAGGCAATCATGTCCAACTCTGCAGGTCTTGTGGTTTCTCTGGCGGAAATGGAACAGTTTTACCGTGGCGACAAGGCCGGTCAGATCATCGAACTGATGAACAAGACCAATGACATCATGGACGACGTACTCTGGATGGAATCCAACCAGAGCGACGGGCATCTCACGCGCATCCGCACGGGTCTGCCCGAAGTCTACTGGCGCAGGCTCTATCAGGGCACGCCGCCCTCCAAGTCCCAGTGGGGGCAGGTCAAGGAGGGCTGCGGCATTCTTGAGGCCATCATGGAACTGGACGTGGAAGAGCTGCGCCTCTACGGCAGCCGCGACAAGGCCTTCCGCATGAGCGAGGGCGTGTCCTTTGCCGAGGCCATGCGCCAGAAAGTGGCCGCCACGCTTTTTTACGGCAACAGCAACCTCAACCCCGATGAATTCAACGGCCTGTCCATGCGCTATCCCGCGCAGGACGCCAAAAACGTGCTGGACGCAGGCGGCCGCGACGAGGGCGGCTGCACCTCGCTCTGGCTCATTTCCTGGGGCGCGCAGGCCGTACACGGCATCTACCCCAAGGGCAGCACCGGCGGCCTTTCGCACGAAGACCTCAATACCTACATGGCCCAGGACCCCGACGGCCGCAAGTATCAGGTGGTGGGCGACAAGTACAACTGGCGCTGCGGCCTGGCCGTGCGCGACTGGCGCGCCGTGGTGCGCGTGGCCAACCTGCCCCTGAGCACCCTTGGCAAGCGCAAAGGCCAGAGCGGTTTTGTGGATCTGCAAAAGCTGACCATCGAGGCCAAAAACCGCATGCCCCAGCACCTGCGCCAGAAAGCCGTGTGGTACGCCAATTCCGATGTGCTCACGGCGCTGGAACTGCAAAATTCCGATGCGGGCAACGTGCAGCTGCAGTACGGCGAATTCTTTGACTCCAAGGCTGTTCCCGTGCTGCACGGCCGCCCCGTGCGTCAGTGCGATGCCGTGCTGGCCAGCGAAAGCATCGTGTAGCCAATCTTGTACCGATGAAGGAAACCCCGCACTAACGAAGTATCCCGTATGACACATGGTTGCGGACACGGCGGCTGAAGCCTCTGCCCATCCGCACGCTGCAATCAGCACGCATCAATCAGCACGCATCAATCAGCACGGACAATCGCCACACTGCAATCACCACGGGCAAGTACCACGCTGCAACCGCCACGCTGCAACCGCCACGCATTAATCAAACAAGGAGCCACCATGGCTATTATTGACCGCAATTCCATTCTGTTTGAAGGCCCCCTCACTGCCAGCGGCACTGGCCCCGCCGTGGCCCTCAACGCTCTCAAGCTGCCGGGCCGTATGGAGCCCATGCCCTTGCGCCTGTCCGTTACGCAGGGCTTCAAGCCCGAGGAGGTGCAGTCCCTGACCATCGGGCTTGAAGAGGCCGATACCGCCAGCGGCCCCTGGACAAGCGTGGCCGGAGCCACGGTCAGCGTGCCCCATTCGTCGGAAAACCCGGCCCTGGCCGCCGGAGCACGCCCCTATCAGCGCTTTTTGCCGCAGGGTGTGCGCAAGGGCTGGCTGCGCCTGACGTTCACGCTCACTCCCGTGAGCGGCAAGAGCGTCACTCAGGGCAGTATCTTCGCCGCTCTGCTGCGCGAGGAAGATTTGCCATACGAAAAGGCGCTCATGGCTGGCTAGTCCCCTCAAAGATCGCATGATGCCTTGGAGGCGCTGCTTCTATCTCCCCCCACTTCAACAAGAACATGCTCTCATCTAACGCAAAAACACACTAAAAGTTTTAGGGGGTGGGGGCGTGGGGGAGGCGACCCTTTTCCAAAAGGGTCCCTCCCCCACAAGGCATCTCACGGTAACAATAACATTCCACAACATTCCACGCCTCCGGCTGGCCTGGCCGCCGGAGGCTTTTTCCATTCCTCACCCCACAGGAGGCGCTATGACCATCAGTCAGATAGACATCTGGAACCGCGCTCTCGGTTTTCTGGGCGCGCGCAGCGTGGCATCCGAGCGCGAAAGCACGCCCGAAGTCCTGCAATGCCGTTTGTATTGGGATTCGGCCCGGCGTCAGGTATTGCGCGATTTTCCCTGGAGTTTCGCCCAGCGCAGGGCATGGCTGGCCTTGCAGGCCCTGCCGCAGGGCTACGCGCCGGAATACCGCTTTGCCTACGCCCTGCCTGAAAACTGCCTCAAGGTACATGCGGTGCGCCACGAAGGCATCTCAAACAGGCCCTTCTGCCTTGCCCTGAATACGGCTGGCGACGGCTCCCTGCTTTTGACAAACGCTTCGCGCGCCCTGCTCTTGTACACTGAAGACGTGCGCAACAGCCGTCTGTTTGACGATCTTTTCGCCCATATGCTGGCCCGCAAACTGGCGGCCCTTGTGGCCGTGCCTCTGCTCAAGGGCAATGGCCAAAAGGCCGCAGAACTGGAACAGCTTTATGCCGCCAGTCTTCCCCCGGCGCGCGAGGCAGCGGCCTCGGAGCGCAGCGAAAAACCGGCGGAGGATTCCTGGCTTGCCACCCGCTAGGGCATTTTCAAAGTGAACTTTCTCCAGGGCAGTTAACTCAATCCATTGGGTAACTGCCTGGCTGGCCGCACACATAACAGCGAGGATATATTTATGACCATGCCCTATAGTCCCAGCCGGGCCGTCTATGAAGGTAATGACGCGGCCACGCGCTTTCCCTTCAGCTTCAAGGTGTGGGACGCCTCACAGCTTGTGGTCACGCTCACGTCCCCTGACGGGGCGACCACCGAGGCATCCGGCTGGACAGCGGATATCGGCGCGTCCGGCGGCGAAATTGTCTACCTGCATGAGGCCGCGCCCCTTCCCTCTGGTTGGAAGCTGGCCGTCACCCGCAACATGCCCTTTACGCAGGAGGTGAACCTCGTCAGCGCCTCCCGTTTTGACCCGCAGGTCATTGAGGATGCTCTGGATCAGGCCGCGGCGGAACGCCAGCAGACTCTGGAGATGATGCGCCGCTCCGTCATTTTGCCAGCCACCAGCGACAAATCGCCGCAGGATATGGTGCTGGACCTGTATGCCGCCCGTGATGAGGCGCAAAGCGCCGGCAGTGCCGCTCAGGCCGCCAAGACAGCGGCAGGACAGAGCGCCGCTCAGGCAGCGGCCAGCGCTGCGGGAGCCTCGGCTGCCATTGCAGCAGCGACAGCAACCGCAGTTACTGCCGCAACGGCGCAGGCCGACAGGGCGCAGAGCGCGGCAAACGCCGCAGAAGCGGCAGCCGGGGCAGCGGCGGATGATGCGCGGCAGGCCGTTGCCGCAGAAATCGGCAAGGCCTCGAGCGAGGCAGACAGAGCACAATCGGAGGCCGACCGCGCCCAAATGGAAGCCAACCGGGCGCAAAGCCTGGCCGATGTTGGCCCGGCGGACGCTGATAAACTTGGCTTTGTTAAAATCGGCAAAGGTATTGCCGTGACGGAAGAAGGGACAATTTCTGTCACACCCATAGACGTTGCGACCCCCGAAAAGGCAGGCATTGTCAAACCGGGGACAGGTACAACCATCACAGGTGAAGGAAAGCTGAGTGTCTCATACTGGGATGCTTTTCCGCCATATGTCCCCATTCCTGTCTGGGGCGTGAAATTTGGGGGGAGCGACGGGCGGCGGGCCATCATGCCCGGTGAAACATCAGCACGAGAAGACTGGATACTGTGCGACGGCGGTAGTGACGGAAAAAGTGGAAGTATGCCAGGCCTGCAAGGCCGAGTGCTTTTGGGCGTAGACACTTCTCATAGCGCCGGAACGCTCGGTGGAAGCGCCAGTCATTCACACACCGTCAGCGGAAGTGTGGACTCGACCACTATATCGACGGCGCAGATGCCAAGCCACGGGCACTATTATACAAGCACAAAAAATCAAAATTCTATAGGTAGTTGGGGTGATGCAGTATACATTAACAACGGCGTAACTGGCGCAACAACAGATGCACAAGGCGGCAATACGGGCCACACACATTCTTTTAGCGCCACAAGCTCGGCTACGGCAAGCTATATGCCTTACTGCGCAATAAACTTTGTGATGAAGGTCGCATAGGAGAACACAATGACTGCAGTTACAATAGTTCCTGGGGATACGTTTATTTCCGTAGACGGAGCCCCCCTCGTCTTTGACTTTCCCGCTCCGCAAAATTTACACGCCCTGCAATGGGACGGGCAGCAAGGGCACATTGAGTGGGAGGATGACTACAACTGGCCGCTTTCCACGGATGACGCCACAGCCTACGAGGACGAAGTGGCCCCGTACGTGGCCTTATGGCAGGCTGAAAAAGAGCGGATTGACCAAGAGGCCGCCGCCCGGGCAACCGAAGAAGCCGAAGCCGAAGCGGCGCGTCTGGCCGAGTATAACAGCGCAGCCGCCAGAGCCATACGCCTGCGCACAGAGCGTGACGCCCGCCTTGCCGCCACAGACAAGTACCTGCTGGCAGACTACCCCATCAGCACTGAAGAGCTTGGAAATATCCGTACATACCGTCAGGCGCTGCGCGATCTGCCCGCGCAGGAAGGCGCGCCTTTTGACGGCGGCGGCGATGAAACTCCCTGGCCCGCCATTCCGCAACTGTAAACGGAGCACGCCATGCGCACAGCCCTGCAAAACTTCACCGGCGGCGAAATAGCGCCCACCCTTTCAGCGCGCTATGATCTGGCGCGGTATCGCAACTGCCTATCCTGCATGGAAAACATGCTCCCCGGTCTGCACGGCGACGCGGCCCGTCGCCCCGGCACCCGCTTTGTGGCTGACCTTGACGGGTATGCCGTGCTTATTCCTTTCAGCTTCAGCGCCCTGGCCAGCCAGAATTTCGTGCTGGTTCTGGGCGACCACAGCCTGCGCATCGCCAGCGAACAGGGGCTTGAGGACATTGCATCCATCACGACACCTTACAGCCCCGATGAACTGCTGGACATCTCCTACGCCCAGGTGGGGGACATCGTGTACCTCGCCCACAGCAATCACCCGCTGCACAAGGTAGTACGTCGGGATGCGGACAGCGGTTCTGGCTCCAGTTCTGGCTCCAGTTCCGGTTCTGGCTCAGACGCCGGGAGTTCAGGTTCCACTGAGGCGCAATCCGCATACGCCTGGCATCTGGAGACCGTGGCGCTCAATACGTCCCTCAAGCCGCCGTCCACGCCCTCGGTGACATTTTCCGGCACGGCGGGCAGCTACACTCTGCGCTACAAGGTGTCGGCCGTTGACGCCAACGGGCGCGAATCCCTTGCTTCGCCCGCCGGGCAATGCGCCACGGGCCGCCATCCGTCCGACTGGGTGCAGGGCAACAGCGCGTCCATATCCTGGCCCGCCGTTACGGACGCTGTGGAATACAATATCTACAGGGAAGAAGCAGGCTACTTTGGCTTTATCGGCGTTTCCACCGACCTCAGCTTCAGCGACCAGAACTATGAGGCCAATACCTCCGACACCCCGAAGGAAGACTGGAACCCCTTTGCCGACGGCAATTACCCCGGCGTGGTGACCTTTCACCAGCAGCGTATGGTGCTGGCTGCCACGCCCAAAAATCCGCAGGCATTCTATATGTCGCGCGTGGGAGATTTTGAGAACTTTCGCAAATCCCGCCCCTTGCAGAATGATGACCCGGTGGAATACCTCATAGCCTCCGGGGCCATAGATGCCGTCACCTGGGCCGCCAGCTTCGGCGATCTGCTGCTTGGCACCTCGGGCAGCGAATACAAGGCCACCGGGGGCGACGGCGCAGCCATCACGCCGGGCAATATCAGCATTACGGCCCAAAGCTACTGGGGCAGCGCGGGCCTTGCGCCCATAATCATCGGCAACTCCATCCTGCACGTGCAGCGCCACGGCGCACGCGTGCGCGACCTCTTCTATTCGCTTGAAAAAGACGGCTACGCGGGCAACGACCTTTCCATCATGGCCCCGCACCTTTTTGAAGGCCACACCATTTTGCAGTGGGCCTATCAGCAGACGCCCGGCTCAACCATCTGGTGCCTGCGCGACGACGGCCTGCTGCTGGCCTTCACCTATATGAAGGAGCACGACATCTGGGGCTGGTCGCGGCAGGTCACCGCCGGAAGGGTGCTTTCGGTGGCTGCCATATCCGGCGATAAGGGCGATACCATCATGCTGGTGGTGGAGCGCCGCATAAACGGGCAGGAGCACATCTTTCTCGAACGTCTCGCCCCGCAGTGGCAGGATCACGAAGCCATTGAAGAAGCCTTTTTTGTGGACTGCGGCCTGACCCTGCGCCCGCAGCAGCCCGAAGCCAGCCTGAACGGCCTCAATCACCTTGAAGGGTGCGAACTGGCCATACTGGCTAACGGCAGCCCGGTGGAAGGCTGCGTGGTGCGCCAGGGCAGCATAGAGCTACCCTATGCGGCCAGTGTGGTGCAGGCGGGGCTGCCCTATGTTTCAACCCTCGCCACCCTGCCCATAGAACTGGAAGCCTCTTCCGGCACAACGCTGGGCCGCCAGCGCGCCCACGGCACGTGTACCGCCCGCCTGTACCGCAGCGTTGGCGGCAAATACGGCCCAGGCAGACAGGAACTCTATGACCTGCCCTTTTTGCCGGAATACTGGGGGCAGGCGGTACTGCCCTATTCCGGCGACGTGTCCTTTGCCCCCGGCGGCACCTGGGCTGCCTCAGACAATCTCTGGCTGGTTCAGGACAGGCCCCTGCCCTTCCGCCTGCTTTCCCTCGTGCTTGAAGTGAGCTTTTCCTGAAGCAGCCGACACGCCTTCCCTGCTTGATCCCGCAATGCCTTGAAACACCTTGGTGGGGAGGAACCCTTGCGCAAAAGGGCATCCTCCCCGGCGGCCTCCCCAAAAAAATTATCATTTCATTGAACCATGTTCATATCGACCTGAACGCGGCTGCCAGAAACCACACCTTCCGCCATGGTGCAGCCCTACAACCAACCTGTCATATTCGCCTGTTTACGGCATCTCCCTGAATCAACAAAGGAGAACACCATGCTGGCATTTGCCACCGAACCCTTCACCCAACTGGAGGCCGAGGCCCGGCCCCTCACCGCCGCGCACTGGAGCGAAGTGGAGGCCCCCCTGCACGGAGACGCGCCCTATGGTCTGGACGCGGCACGCTACGCCCGCCTTGAGAGCCTGGGCATGCTGCACGTCAGCACGGCCCGCACGCCCGACGGTGCTCTGGCGGGCTATGCGGCCTTTACCCTTGTTCCCTGCCCGCACCGTCAGGGCATGCTGCTGGCGGCTCTGGACGGCCTGTATCTGGCCCCGCAGGCGCGGGGCGGCTTCACGGCCCTTGGCCTGCTGCGCCATGCCGAGGCCGAACTCCGGCAACGCGGCGCGGGTCTTGTGCAATACAGTTCCCCAGCCTCGCGCCCCTGTGACGCCCTGTACCGCCGCCTGGGCGCGCACCATACCGAAACCATCTGGCACAAGGAGCTTTGCTGATGGCCATTGCAACCAGTACAGCCGCTGCCATAAGTGCGGCCGTGGCTCTGGCCGGAGCCGCCGTAGGCACGGTCAGTTCCATCCAGCAGGCCGAAAGCCGCCGCCAGCAGGCCGAATACCAGTCCAAACTGGCTGAACGCAGCGCGCAGCAGGCGGAACAGAGCGCCACCCTGGCGGATGATGCCGCCCGGCAGGAAAAACAGGCCGGGTATGAAGCCGCGGTAAAAAAACGGCAGGAGGCCGCCCGCATCATCGGCGGGCAAAGAGCGCAGGCATCGACATCCGGCGCGCAGGTTGACGCGGGAAGTCAGCTTGACCTGAACCTTGATACTGCGGAAAAAGGCGAACTGGACGCCCTGGCCCAGGAGCAGCAAGGCAATGCCGCCGCGTACAACCAGCAGGTGCGCGCCTGGAACCTGCGCAATCAGGCCACAGGGGCCGCCCTGAATGCCGAAAATCTCGGCAGTCACGCGCAGACCGACTATCTGGGCCTGACCTCCACCCTGCTCAACGGCGCTTCCCGCATGGGGCGCAACTTCTACACCCTCGGCACGCGCGGCCCGCTGTTGCCCTGAGCACGGGGGGAAGGAGGAAATGCTTTTGTGGGGGAGGGACGTCAGCCCCTTGAGCCCCGCAATCTCGGTTGTCGGGCCAAAATGCTTTTGTGGGGGAGGGACCCTTTTGAAAAAGGGTCTCCTCCCCCACGCCCCCACCCCCTAAAACTTTTATTCCTGTTTTACGGCTCTTGAAAAGGGAACCGTGGCCGTCAGCACCAATGGTCTGCTGCGCAACAGGCTGGACAGAGAATATTTCAAACAGGGTCTGACCCTTATGATTGAAACGCTTCAGCCGCAAACCATCGTCAACTACAGCCGGATGCCGGACGATATTTTCGGGCCTTACCGTAATAACGGGCCAGAACTGATTGAAATACCATACTACGCATTTTCTGCTCGCAAGGAGGCCGCGTAATGGGTGGTGGACGTGGTGGTGGATTTTTTGCCGGAACAGACGGCTGGCGCGCGTCAGAGGCTTTTGCCAGGGGAACGCTAGTTGCGGCGGCTGCTCAGAACACGGCTACGGACGCTGGCGGCGGCTCCGGCGGGATACTTGATGCTTTGCGCCCGTGGTGGTCTTACCCGTATGGGCATCCGGAAAAAACAAAAAACATTAAGCTGCTACAGGGACTTGTGAAATCTGGAGCGGAAAAAATGGGAAGCGGTTTTATAAACCATCCTGATGCGCAGAATTACATAATGAAAAATGGTGTCATATTTTTAAAAGAATTAATTACCAATCGCAGGCAGAGCAGAATGAAAAATAAATAACACACTATGAGCGAATAAAAAACCAAAGCAATAGCAGTAAACAAGCTATTGCTTTGGTTTTGTAACAGTATATTTATTAATATATTTTCCAGAAAAGAAATATGCGCTTAATATAAAGTATAAATAAATTACTGACGCTAGAAATCCGTGATCAATAGGAACAAGGCGATCTTTTTTAAAAAAAAGAATATTGGGTGTAGCACCAGGTTGTGTCGTAAGTGATATTCCATCACTTGAAGATCCAATAAAACTGAGCAACATCATAATGGCGCAATATGACAATATAAAATTAACGCTGCCCTCCAGAATTTTGGGGCGAAAAAAGCTTGCCACAAGGGCAATGCCCACAAAAACACGTATGCATTCCGTCATTACTACATAAGCAAAAGATGCCTGCTCCCAATGTCCGCCATACAGCCATATAAAGTGGTCAACAATAATAAAGGCAAGTAGTACGATTCTATGGCGATTATCAATAGATATACGCATAGTTAACAACCTCAGACTGTCTGTCTTTACAAAAAATCATCGAAACAATTGCAATGATCGCATTAAGATTCAACACAAGATACGCTTAGTGCCTACTCCAGCTCCATTACGGCTTAATAATAGCTAGCTACACTTTTTAAATATTACGTTAGCAAGAATTAATAATATTTTTACATGATTTATTTATGTTTTTTTGCAATAATTTCTGGGTCAATATACTTTCCAGAGAAAAAGTATGCACTCAATATGAAATATGCATAAAAGGCTACTGCCAAAAATCCGTACTCAATAGGAACAAAACGATCTTTTTTGAACCAAAAAACATTGACCATTGAGCCTGGTATATCAGAATTCCTTGCTTTCTCCGTACTTCCAAAAATATTTAGCACAAACATGGCCAGGCAATACGCCAGCACAAACTTAACGCTGCCTTCCAGAATCTTGGGGCGAAAAAAACTTGCCACAAGGGCAATGCCCACAAAAACACGTATACATTCCGTCATGACCACATACGCAAAAGACGCCTGCTCCCAATGCCCGGCATACAGCCACACCAGGTGATCAAGCACAACAAAGAGCAAGAGCACTATTCTATGGCGATTATCAACAGATATACGCATCCAAGCCTCGCGCTGGCCTGTTATTGCAAAAGATCATCGCTACTCTAGGGGCTGTTTTTAAATTAATGATTTTGCGCCAAGGGCAAGAAAAAAGGGCCTTTTGTCGCAGCCAATTGGACAAAAGAATTATTTAGAAACAGTCCCTAGCCACTGAACGCATCAGACCTCACTGCACGCTGCGGCTTTCTTCGGCAACCTGTCCCATAAGGGCTTCAAGGTTTTCAACAGCAACCAGCCGCCCGGTGCTGCCGCTGTCAAAATTCACTTTTCCGTTCACCCGGTAACTTTCGCCATTGCCGTGATCATAGACCGTAAAAGGCACCAGCCAGTCGCCATTTTTGGCGCGAGCCTCGCCCACCTGTCGTATTTCCTTGCGACCAATGGAAGCGTCGGCGAACAGGGGGGCCAGCACGCCCTGAGCGGCACGCCCCTCCACCTTGCGCCCGGCAAACGCGCCGGAACTGATGCCATTGACGATAAAGGCGCGTGATTCATTGAGCAGAAGGGCGCGCACCGTGGCGCTGCCCTGCTCGCCCGATGCGGCCTGCGAAAACAGTATGGCCAGCATGGGCGGCAACTCGGCCGCTACCTGCGGCTGTTTGGCCCGCCGCACAAAAATATCCAGAGCGGCAGCAAGAATGCCGTCCATATCCACAAGCTTTTCAAAAGCCGCCGTATCGGCGCTTTCCACGGCTTTGCCAGCCTGCACAACACACTGCCGCGCGGCGGCTGCCGTGCCTGCCGCCAGTGACGGCGCGGCAAATCCCAAACACAGGGTCATTAAAAAAAGACACAACAAAACCAGCGACATGGCCCTTCTATGGGCCGTGCCGCTGCATTGGCGCGAACAGTTCAGCATAGTTCCTCCGGCAGCGCCCCCTTGAGAGCCAGGGGCAGGCCGCAACTGACAAAAACCACATGGTGACAGGCCCGGGCCAGTTCCTGATTGGCCAGGCCCAGCACGTCATTAAAAGCTCGCCCCAGGGGCGACATGGGCACAAGGCCCAGGCCCGTTTCGGCGCTGACCACGGCCACGGGCACAGGGGGCGCGGCCAGGCGCTCCCCAAGGGCCGAAACCTTACGCAAAATTGCCTCCTCGTCCTGCTCGCGGGCAAGAAGGTTGGCAATCCACAAGCTTATGCAGTCCAGCAAAATGACGCCCGGCACGGCTCTTTCCAGCCCGCCTGACCCTTCCGGCATTTCTGGCCTTTCAGGCCTTGCCAGCTCGTCTGGCGCGTCTGGCACGTCTGGCCCGCCTGGCCCTTCCGGCACTGGCGGGCCGCCCGCTGCCGATGGCGTCTGCGAAGCGCGCACGCCGTCAGCCTGGGTTGCCGCTGCAAAAAGACGGTCAAGGGCGGCGGCGGGATTCAGAGGTTCCTCAATACATTGCCAGCCAGCGCCGCGCATATCCTGATGCCGCGCCACACGGCGCGCCATTTCCTCGTCCTCGGCCCAACAGGTCGCCAGATACAGCCGTTGCGGAGCCACGGCTTCGGCCCAGCGCTGGGCCATGCCGCTTTTGCCGCTGCGCGTGCCGCCCACAAAAAGGACGCAACGTGCGCTCAACGTTCCTGCCCGCCCACCTGAGCCGGAGATCCAACGGACTCCGGGCGCGCTGCGGGCAGCGTGAGGGCCGGGCTTGCATGCGGCGTGGAAGGCGCGGCGGGAACAGCCGGGGCCATCCCCTGGGACGGAACTTGCGTCGGGGTCGAGGTCGGGGCCAGTACTGAAGCAGGAGCAGGCGCTGACAACGCTCCATTGCCTGCGGGCGGTGTCAGCCCCTGCGCCGCGCCGGGTGCTGCTCCCTGCCCGGCCGTTGGGCCGGAATACGCGGGCTGCTGCGCCGCCCCTGGGTAGGAAGCGGGCGCGCCGTTATGCGGCGCAGGCGAAACGTTGTGCGGAGCGGAAGAACCGTTGCGTTGCACTGGCGCACCCGTGGCGGCCTGTGCGCAACGGCGGGAAAGATCACGCAATATGCCCGCCGATGCCTGCACCGATGCCAGAGCCTGAGGGTCCTGCTTGAGGCGGCGGTCAGCCCAGCGGGCCACAAAAATAAGCTCGTCGTCGTCCATAGTCTGTCCGGCCCCGCGCCGGACGGCGTTCACCAGTGCCCGTTGCGCCACGGCCTGCTCTTCAAGGGAACGGCGAAACCGTGCCCCAAGGCCGTCCACGCGCAGTTGGGCCGTGTTGAGCTGGGCCTGTGAAGCCTTGGCTTCGCGCAACTGGTCGTATTCAAATGTCGCCTCGGCCATCTGACTGTTAATGCCCACCGTGTTTTGCGCCGCCGCGTCCATCTGGCGCAGGCGCGCGTCAAGGTCAGGCGTGGCGGCAACGCCTTCAAGCGCTCCGGCGAGCATTACAAACTTGCCAGCCAAAGCCATATACAACTGCTGCGTCTGCTCGGCGTTCAAATCCCTGGCCTTGGCTTCACGGGCGATATCTTCCATGAAGCGGTCCACATACAGGCTGTACAGCCCTTGCAGCATGGTCGGATGAAACGCATAGCGCAAAAGGGCGACCCTGGCCCCCGCATCGCCATCGCCAAGGCCGGTGAGCTTGGAACCGAAACGCTGGTTGACGCTCTGCACCGAAGTATTGAGCGTGCCTACACGCGGGCCGGGCTTGAAGCGCGAAACCAGATATGCCGCCAGGTTTTCCACAAATTGCGGGCGCACGCGGCTGTCTTCAGTCACGCGCGGGGTCAGACCTGTGGGGGGCACGACGCCGTCCGGCGCGGCGGCAGTCCCGTTTCCGGGCATGGTCGCATCTGCGGGGCTGTTCACCGTTCCCTGCACATTCTGTCCGGCCAGGGTGCCTGGCGCCGTATAGGGACTCACCACCGAAGGTGGAGGCGGCGGAGGCGCGTCACGCAGCACGTCGCCCACACCAGCCAGGGGCGTGCCGCTGGTGGCATTGTCGATAACGGCGGCAGCCTGATCGCGCCAGTGATCGCGCGTGTCCTTATCACGGGTGAGCCAATAGGCGGCTCCGCCCACCAACAGCACCGCCAGCAGGGCCAGAACCACAACCTTGCGCCCTCCCCTGCCCGGAGCAGGATCGGGAAGATTGACAATACCCGGTACTCCGGGTTCCTTTTTATCCAGTTTCATGCGCTACTCCTTCAACAGCGGCGTGCGAAAAATCTGATCACACCGAGGCGCAAAACCCCGCACAGGACGTTTTCGGCCCCGCAGGATACCCGTATGCGGGCTCTTACCGCTTTGCTGATGCTAGCATTGCTTTTCGGGGCTGTGAAGATATTTTCTAGACTCTCCGGGGCCAAAACGGTGGCGGAACGGTGGCAACAGCAGCACATTGCACCCGGCAACGGGGAGGGCTATAGTGCGGGTCTGTTCGCTCTTACTGTCATCTACCTACTACCCAAGAGGCGCGCATGCTGAATCCCCCTAACATTCTCACTATCGCCGGGTCCGACTCCGGCGGCGGTGCGGGCATACAGGCAGACCTGAAAACCATTATGGCCATGGGCGGCTACGGCATGAGCGTCATCACGGCTCTTACCGCCCAAAACGGCCTGGGCGTCACGGGCATACACGCCCCTGATCCCGACTTTGTGGCTCTGCAACTGCACACTGTGCTTGACGGTTTTTCCATCGCGGCCGCCAAGACAGGCATGCTTTTTTCCGCCCCCATCATCAGGGCCATAGCTCCCATACTGCTCCAGCGCAGCTTTCCGCTTGTCGTGGACCCGGTTTCCGTAAGTCAGAGCGGCAGCAATCTTTTGCATGAAGACGCCGTCAGCGCCCTCATCAACGACATTATTCCCGGCTGCGATCTGCTGACGCCCAACAGGCCCGAAGCCGAAATGCTGACCAACACCACCATAGACACGTTTGAAGACGCTGCAGCCGCTGGCGAAAAACTGCTGCAAATGGGCGCACGAGCCGTGCTTATCAAGGGCGGTCATATGGAAAGCAGCGTTGTGGTTACGGACTGCCTGTGCATCAATGGAGAGGCCCCCAAGGCATTGCCGCAGGCCAAGGTGGACACCACAAACAACCACGGCACGGGCTGCACGCTTTCTGCGGCCATTGCGGTGGGCCTTGGCAAGGGGCTGCCCCTGCAGGTGGCCGTGACGCGGGCACAGGAGTACCTTAACCTTGCCCTGCGCCGCAGCTACACCCCCGGCAAAGGAGCCGGGCCTGTCAACCATGCGGCGGCCCTCAACGTCTAGAGCATTTAAACTTGAAATGCCCGCGCACGGCAGGCAAAAGCCTGCCTGCCCGCATTTCCTGGCAAGGACTTTTCAAAAAAATCCCTGCAGAGCAGGCAAGCCATTTCATTCGTAAGCTGCTCTGGTTGTACAAAACCCGCAACGCGGGCTGGATTTTTGCCCCTGCTGGCGTGTCGGCTATTTCTCCACCTGCCCCATCACGCGCTTTCTCCTATCATTATATATAGCAGGCAGCGCGATGATGGAGCGGCACTTTGCCGACAACAGCCCCTATGCCCGCCCCTTGTGGTTGCACCAGTTTGGTTGCCGTTACGGCCGCGCGTGGCGTAAAGGCTTTCCGCCACGGTTCGCAATTTTGCGGCAGACGGTCTTTCAGGTGCGCCGCGCAAAACAGGGGGATAGTCATGCGCGAACAGGCTCCCGCGCAGCTTGCCCGCGCAGGTTGCCCGCGTAAGTTGCCCGCGCAGAGTACTCGCGCAGACGCCGCAAGCGCCAAATCGTTTCTTCGCTTGGCTCGAAGCTTGCCCCGAAGCTTGGCCCGCTGTTTGCAGATAATGAAAACGGATGCCCCGCAGGTGTCAAAAAAAAGGCGGTATGCGCGTGCCCTTCCGTTTCAAGATGCAAAAAGTGCTGGATTACCGGGAACAACTGGAAGAAGAAGCCAAGGTCAACCTGGCCATCCAGCGTGCCCGGCTGGCCGAAGCACAGGATCGCCTGGACAAAATCAAGTCCGAGCTGCGCCAGGCCGAAGACCGCCTTGTGGGCGCAGTTCTTATGGATGCCGCCGAACGCTGGGTGCTTGAGCAATACGTTAAAGGCCTGCGGGCCGACGCCGCGCACGAAGCCCTGCAGGTACGCATGCTGGAACAACTGGCTGAAGAGGCCCGCCAACTGCTGGCCGAACGCGCCATCGACAAAAAGCTGCTGGAAAAGCTCAAGGAAAGGCAAAAGCAGCACTATGCCCGTGAGGAACAATTGAAGGAGCAACGCACCAATGACGAAACAGCCACACTCCGCTACAAAGCTCCGACTCTCTAAGCTGTTCCGCTGGCTGGCGGTGCTTTGCTTTATCAAGCTCTCCATGCTGTGCATGCTGCTTCTTGATGTGCCCCTGCCTTCATGGCTTGGCGGCGCGCCGTCGCAAACGGCCTTTGTGCCTCCGGCGGACCCGCTTTCCGAGGCCGCTGTTATGGACAAGCTCACCGCGCTTGTGGCGGCCAGCCGTCAGGGAAACGACAAAAGCGCCGAACCCGTGGATCTGCCCGCAACGCCGCAGCGCGCCGCTGGCGCATCCCTTGCGCACGCGGCCCCTGGCACGGCCCCTTCCGCGGAACAGGGCGCGGCCCCTGGCGCAGAGCTGGGCGCGGCCCCTGGCGCAGGTCATGCACCCCAAAATTCGCCCGCTGATCGGCTTGCCAAGGATCAGGCCCATGCGCCGCAGGGCTCTGCCGCAGCAAAAATGGCGGCCGCCGCGCAACCCCGTGGCGCTGCTGCAGGGGGACGGGTGCTGGATGCGAACGCCCTGCCCTCGCCCATGATGCCAGCGGGCGTAGCTCCCATCAGTCATGCCGCCGAGCAGCAACTTTTCACCCCGCCCGACATCAGCCAGCCCGCGCCCCTGCCTGCGCCCCTGGCCCAGCCGGGCGTCAGTGCGCCAGCGCATGCCAGCCCTGACGCCACCACTGCCGCGTCAAAAAATTCTGCCGAGCACAGCTGGCTGGACGCCCTGGGCCGTTTGCCCATCCCGGCCCTTGGCAGCGTGCAAGCCGCCCACGCGGCCGCCCAGGACATGCCCGTGCCGCAAACCCCGCCCATGGGCCAGACAACGCCCTTTGCGCCCGCCGCGCAGACCGCGCCCTATTCCCTGCCCGGAGCCCCGGATATTCCGTCCAACATCCCGCGCGGCCAGAGTACGGACGGCGCGCCCCTGCCGCCACGCGGCGCTTCGGGCTTTGGCGATTCAAGCGCGGGCAGCGTCCCCTCCCTGCCCATGAGCAGCCAGACAGGCGTGCCCGCACCCCCGACGCCTACCGTGCGCCCGTCGCAAACGCCCACTGATCCCAATATCAAGGCGCAGGAACTGGCCCGCCAGCAGCAGGACATCCTCATGCTGCGCCAGCAGATGGATCAGCGCCTCAAGGACATGCAGAGCGCCGAAGAAAAGATGAAGGGCATGATCCGCGAAGCGCGCGGCATTGAGGATGAAAAAATCCGCCGACTCGTGCTCACCTATACCCAGATGAAACCCAAGGCCGCCGCCAAGGCGCTGGAAAGTATGGATGAACGTGTAGCGGTACGCATTCTTACAGGCATGTCGCCCAAGCAGTCGGGGGACATCCTCACCTACGTCAATCCGGCCAAGACAGCCAAACTGACGGAAATCATCACCCGCATGAAGCTGCCGGAATAATGCGCCTCAAACTACTCATCTCCTACGTGGGCACTGGCTACAGCGGCTGGCAGATACAGGAAAAGCCCAAGCCCCCGCCAACGGTTCAGGGCGCGCTTGAAGCCGCCCTGCTCCAGATCTCGGGGCAGCACGTGCGTGTGCATGGCTCTGGCCGCACGGACTCCGGCGTGCACGCGCATGGTCAGGTGGCGCATTGCGACGTGCCTGACGCCCGTGCGGGGATGGACTGGCGGCACAGCCTCAATGCGGTGCTTCCGCGCGATATCCGCGTTCTGGAAGCGGTACGGGCGGCACCGGATTTTCACGCCCGCAAGGACGCACTGCGCAAAACCTATGTCTATCAGTTCTGGCAGGACAGGCGTTTTATACCGCCCCATCTCCGCCCCTTTGTGTGGAACTGCGGCCCGCTGGATCAAAATGCCATGCGCGACGCCATTCCGTACCTGCTGGGCACGCACGATTTTGCGGGGCTGCGCAATGCGGGCACGGATGTAGAAAATACCGAACGCACCCTGCTGGCCGCCCGTCTGATAGAGCTGCCCCCCTGCGAATTTTATCCGCCCCACGCCCCCATGCTACGCCTTGCCGTCACGGCCGACGGCTTTTTAAAGCAGATGGTGCGCAACATGGCCGGTCTTCTGGCCGCCTGCGGCCAGGGCAAGATGCAGCCAGAACAGATACCCGCGCTGCTGGCAGCGCATGACCGACGGGCGCTGCCCTCGGTGACGGCCCCTCCTGAAGGGCTGGCACTCGCCTGCGTGGAGTACGCTCTGCAGACCTAAAGCATTTTCGCATTGAGAATATCTATTCTCGCGGTAGCCGTTGCCCTCTCCTGCGAGCTTGCCTGCACCGTTGGCGGCAATCGCCTTACGGGGCAGGACAGCCCTGTGTCACAACGCCTGAAGCTGCGCTTACGCCTCCGCGGCGGGCGTCTGCTCCCGCATCCGCCAGAACAGTTTTAAAGAAAACTTGCTCCAGACTAGATTACCTTTGAAATGCTTCACACTTCCATTTGTGGATCCACGCCACGCCCTGCCTGCAAATCCAGCTCCTTTTTTTTCGGCAAGCGCAAAAAAATTATACCGGCGGTAACATATATGTAACATACTGAATTTATAGCCCACTTAATTTTTTTTCTCGCCTGCGGACAAAAAAAAACTGACTCTCAAAAAAAAATTACCGTGTAAAAAAACTTTAACATTATGATTTCATGTGGTTTTTTAATTTTTCTTTTTTTTTAATCCAAAGAGGGTTAAAATTTTTGCACGATAATGCTTGCAATGTGTTCGAGCCTTTCCTATAGTTGGCCCGAAGCGGACATCCGCTCCACAGGCGTGTACAGAAACAACGTGCCCTGACTGGGCAAAATAAAGGAAGGTTAACCATGAAAAAGATCGCGACTCTTCTGTTGGCGGCCGGTCTGGTGTTCGGCGCTGCTACAGGCGCCAGCGCCATTGACTTCAAGGCCAAGGGCCAGTGGATCATGAGCTTTGACTACGGCCAGAACGGCAACTTCACCGGCGGCAACGGCCGCACCGGCTACAACAAGAGTGAAGACGAGTTCGAAGCCAACCAGCGCGTGCGCCTGCAGTTGGACGCCGTTGCCTCCGAATCCCTGTCCGGTACCGTGTTCTTTGAAATCGGCAAGTCCACCTGGGGCAAGGCTGGCAGCAACACCGCTCCTTCCGGTGGCGCCCTTGGCGCTGACGACAACAACTCCATCAAGCTGAAGAACGCCTACATTGACTGGCTCGTTCCCCAGACCGACCTGAAGATCCGCATGGGCATCCAGGGCATGGCCCTGCCCAGCTTCACCACTGAAAGCCAGGTCTTCAACGACGACGTGGCCGGCATCACCGCCTCCTACCAGTTCAACGAAAACGTTGGCGTGACCGCCCTGTGGGCCCGTCCCTTCAACGACAACTATGTGAACAACACCAGGACCACGCAGAGCAACTACATGGACAACGTTGACGTTGCCGCCCTGCTCGTGCCCCTGACCTTTGACGGCGTGAAAGTGACCCCCTGGGTCATGTACGCTGCCATCGGCCCCAATGCTTTCCGCGGCAATGATAAGAGTGGCGCCGACGGTTACTTCAACAACTTCGCCGGCACCTCCGCCAAGTTCCCCAAGGCTGGCATGATTCCCCTTGGTGGCGCTCTCCACAAGGACGGCACCCCTGTTACCGGCTACAAGCTGAACGAATACGGCAACACCATCTGGGCTGGCCTGACCGGCGAAGTGACCATGTTTGACCCCATCCGCATCGCGTGGGATGTCAACTACGGTTCCGCCAGCTACGACCAGAGCCGCCTCAACCGTTCCGGCTGGCTGGCTTCTCTGCTCGCCGAATACAAGCTTGACTGGGCCATCCCCGGCATCTACGGCTGGTACGGTTCCGGCGACGACGACAATCCTGCCAACGGCTCCGAGCGCATGCCCAGCCTGAGCGTGAACAACATCAACAACGCCTTCTCCAACTTTGCCTTCAACGGCAACCCCTACATCGCTCGTGAAGCCACCCTTGGCTACAGCATGTCTGGCACCTGGGGCGTGGGCGCTCGCTTGAAGGACATGAGCTTCGTGGAAAACCTGAAGCACACCCTTCGCGTGAACCTCATCGGTGGCACCAACGACCCGAACCTGGTCAAGAAGTTGAACCGCAACGGCCTCAGCCTGGCGCCTAACGCCGGTGGCGTCGACGGTACCGCTGGCATGGACCCCCTGTACATGACCTCGCAGGACTACGCCTTGGAAGTTGGCCTGACCAACACCTACAAGATGTATGACAACTTCACCATCATGCTCGACGCCGCCTACCTGGCTACCTGGCTTGACCAGTCCAAGTCCGTGTGGGGCAACAGCAAGTTGAACGGCAAGTCCGACGAAGTGCGTGATCCCTGGAACGTCAACGTGAGCTTCGTGTACTCTTTCTAAGAGAACAGAACTCAAGTTTCGCTATAAAGGGGAGCCGCAAGGCTCCCCTTTTTCTATTGCCTTTAGCCAGTTGAGCGCGCCTGCGCGGCAGGGGCATACGTCCACTCACTGCGCAAAATCCCTCACGTGAGGCATCCCACTTGCACTTTGGAAAACACGGATTAGAGCAATGTAACTTTTAAATTGCTCTGACGGCTGCGTGAGCAGACGTTCGCTACGGAGGTGTAAGCGCAGTTTATCTGCGCGATTAAACGCCGAAGTGAGCGTGTCTTTAACTTTGAGAATGTATATTCTCAAAGTTAATCTGCTCTAAAGAGCCTCCTGAAAACGCGCAGGTGTTTCGTTTGGCAAGGCGCAAACTTTTTTCAAGCAGGAGTGGACTCTTCCGTCCTCGGCTGTTTCAAAAAAGGTGAAGCAAGTCCCCAAACGGAAGAGATCAGCGTTTCCTTTGCTTCTTTCTGTTGGCAAGTTGCCCAAGGGTGGTTATATGGATGCCATGCAGAAACCGGAATCCTCAACCATCCCCCTTTCGTCCGGCGTTTACCTCTACAAGGATGAACGGGGCCGCATCATCTACGTTGGCAAGGCGCGTGTGCTGCGGCGGCGCGTGCTTTCCTATTTCAGGCCTGACGGGCTGCCCGCCAAGACCAAGGCCATGCTTTCCCATGCCGCAAGCATAGAATACCTCACCACCACCACGGAAAAAGAAGCGCTGCTCCTTGAGGCCAGCCTCATCAAAAAGCACAGGCCGCGCTATAACATCGTGCTGCGTGACGACAAGCAGTACGTGCTCTTTCGGCTGAACACCAAACACGACTTTCCCCGGCTTGAAATTGTTCGTCAGGCCAGGCGTGACGGCGCACGCTATTTCGGGCCGTTTACCTCGGCGCTGGCAGCGCGTGAAACGTGGAAGATCATCCACCGCGCTTTTGCCCTGCGCCGCTGCTCCGACAAGGCCATGAAAAACCGCGTGCGCGCGTGCCTGTACCATTTTATGGCACAGTGCCCCGCGCCCTGCATGAACATGGTGACGCCGCAGGAATACAATGAAAACGTCCGCAAGGTCTGTGATCTTTTGCAGGGACGCGCCGCGCCTCTGATGGACAGCCTGCGCGCGGCTATGGACAGGGCCTCGGAAGATCTGGAATTTGAAAAAGCCGCCATTTTGCGTGATCAGATTCGCGCCGTGGAGCGCACGGTGGAGCGTCAGGCCGCCGTACTGCCCGGTGGCGGCGACATGGATGCCGTGGGCCTCTTTCCGGCTGACAGGGGCCTTGCCCTGGGCATTGTCTTTGTACGGGGCGGCGCTGTGACGGATGGACGAGCCTTCTACTGGCCGGGCCTGGGCTTTGAGGACGCCCCGGAGCTGCTCTGGAGCTTTGTGAGCCAGTATTACAGCCAGGTCACGCCACCCCCTCGCATCCTCCTGCCCTGGCTGCCGCCTGACGCCGAGGATATGGAGCACGAGGATAGTGCCGTAATCCCGCTCGCCCAAGATCTGGCTCCCGCTTTGACTGCTCCTTCTTGCGCGAACCCGGATGCGGCCCCCATGCCTTCCGGGCCAGAAATCTCGGGGCCAGAAATCTCGGGGCCAGAAATCTCGGGGCCAGAAACATCGGGGCCAGAAACATCGGGCTCGGAATCCTTGGGGCCAGAATCCTTGGGGCCAGAATCCTCGGGGCCGCTAGCTTCGGGGTCGAACACATCTGCCAAAGAAACTTCCGGTACGGACGCGCTCCCCCCTGCCGGGCAGGCTGCCCCTAAAGGCGACACCGCAGCGCCATCCCCCCCTCCTGCCGCTTCCACTGCCCGCGAACTGCTGGAACAGGCCCTGTCCGACCGCAGAAATGGCGCCGTGCGCATAGTGCCGCCACAGCATGCCGGGGATAACCAGCTTGTGGACATGGCCCAGTCCAATGCCCGTGAAGAGGCGCGTCGTCAGGAACAGAAAAACGAACTGGGCATTCTGGACCGGCTGGCCCGCTCCCTGCACCTTGCGGGGCCGCCGCACCGCATCGAATGCGTGGACGTTTCCCATACAGGAGGGCAACAGACCCGTGTGGGACTGGTGGTTTTTGAAGAAGGCCAGCCCGCACGTTCACAGTACCGCGCCTATGCCATGCCCGACAGCGGCGACGACTATGCCACATTGTACGCCTGGGTGGCGCGCAGGCTTGAAAGCGGCCCCCCCTGGCCCGACCTGCTGCTTATTGACGGCGGGCGCGGCCAGCTGCGCACCATCCAGCGCGCGCTGCAGGAGGCAGGGCAGCCGGATCTTTTCGCCCTGGCCGCCATTGCCAAGGCCAGGGACGAGCAAGGCCACGCGGATCGACGCGCCGGCAATGTGGCCGACCGTATTTTTGTGCCCGACAGGGTCAATGCCCTGCCCCTGCGGGAAGGCGGGCCTGAACTGCTTTTTCTGCAAAATGTGCGCGACAGCACCCACCGCTTTGCCATTGGACGTCACCGCAAGGCCAAGCGCGGCGCGGCCCTTTCTGGCGAACTCATGCGCCTGCCCGGCATAGGGCCGGCCACGGCGCGTCTTTTGTGGGATCGCTTCGGCAGTGTGGAAGCCATGTGCGCGGCCACACAGCAAGATCTGTGCGACCTGCCCGGCATCGGCCCCGCCAAGGCCGCGCTGCTGCTGCAAAAACTTTCCGGCCTTCGGCATGCGTAACAATCCCATTGCTGCCAGGGGAGAATATTTTTGAAATGCTCTGTGGGGGAGGGACCCTTTTGCAAAAGGGTCTCCTCCCCCACACCCCCACCCCCTAAAATCTTTACTGTATTCTAGCGTATTCCAGGGGTTATCAGCACAATGCAGATCAAGAGCCACAGCCCCGCTGCGGCGCGTGACAGACCAAAGACGCTGCGTTTCCGCCCGCCTGCTCCCAGGCCCACCTGCCTGCCCCATACTCCCGCCCAACTCGCGCAGCCGCCTGAAAATCACGCCATAAGCCCGTTCCGGGCACGATTAAAAAGCCCCCAGCGTTAAAATTCTAAAAATCCCATTAAGATTTTGGTTTTTGCGTAAAAATGTTTATTGTTTTTCTCAGGCAGGCATTGACCTCAGGTATCACGGCCTTATTCTTGCATATTGAGACGCGGCCACGCACAATACGGCCGGTACAGCCCGAACACGAGTCCCAAAAGGGCGGCGCGAGCGGGAGCACGATTCGCACGGGGGAGCACAGAATGTCAGTATCTTACAAGGATTATTACAAACTGCTGGGAGTAGAGCGCACGGCCAAGACCGAGGACATTTCCAAGGCCTATAAAAAGCTGGCGCGCAAATACCACCCCGACCTGAATCCCGGCGACAAGCAGGCTGAGGACAAATTTAAAGAAATCAACGAGGCGCACGAGGTTCTTAAAGACCCGGAAAAGCGCAAGCTGTACGACCAGCTTGGCCCCAACTGGCAGCATGGCCAGCAGTTCCAGGGCGAGCCGGGTTTTGAAAACGTACACTTTACCTTTGGCGGCAAAAGCTTTGACGGATCAGGGTTTTCAGACTTTTTTGAAACCCTTTTCGGCGGAGCGGCTGGCGGCCAGTCCGGCAACCCCTTTGGGGGTTCTTTCGGCGGGCAGTCCGCAAGACAGCCCGGCGGCCGTGGCGCGCAATTCGGCCCAGACCCCTTTGGCGGCTTTTCCGCCCGTCCCAGGCGTGGCCGGGATGTGGAGGCCGAGTTGCCCCTGACGCTTGAAGAAGTGCAGAAAGGCGGCAGCCGTACCGTGTCGATCCAGGGCCCGCAGGGCCCCAAGACGCTGGAAGTCAACGTGCCCTCGGGCATACGCGAAGGGGCCAAACTGCGGCTGGCCGGACAGGGCGACCCCGCGCCTGGCGGCACCCCCGGCGATCTTTTTTTACGGGTGCGCTATCTGCCGCACAACACCTTCAAGGTGGACGGCGAAAATCTGCAATGCGACCTGGCCCTGGCCCCCTGGGAGGCCGCACTCGGCGCGAGGGTTGAAGTGCCCACGCTGGAGGGGCATGTGGAAATGCAGATTCCCGCTGGCTCCAGTTCCGGCCGCAAATTCCGTCTGCGCGGCAAGGGCCTGGGCGCGGTCGACAAACGTGGCGACCTGCTGGCCAGAGTCATGATTAAAACGCCAGCGCAACTGTCCGACGCCGAACGCGAACTCTGGCAGAAACTGGCGGATACGTCGGCCTTCAAGGCCCGCGCATAACGCCTGGTGGAGGGTTTTAGCATGAGCATGACACCCAAAAATCCCACCCTGCCCGCGCCGACCACGGTCATGGTATGGGAAGAATTTGTTCAGGTTACTGGCATAGACCCCGAGCGTCTTCACGAACTGCTCGCTCTGGGCTGGCTTGAAACGCGCGGCGCGGCCGAACGGCAGCACCTTTTCCGCGATGCGGACATTTACCGCGTGCGCAAGCTTGAGCGTATCTGCTGCGATTTTGAGCTGCCCGTTCTTGGCGGCACCATTATCGTGGACCTGCTTGAGCGTATTGATGCCCTGGAGCGTGCGGTGAACAGCCTCAAGAATTTTGAAGATTAGGGAAACGCTGATTTATTCCGTTTGGCGGCGTTGCTTCACTTTTTTTGAAACAGTCGAGGACGGAAGAGTCCACTCCTGCTTCAAAAAAAGATCGCGCCTTGCCAAACGGAATAACTGAGCGTTTCCAGGAGGCTCTTTAATCAGCGTTTCCTTAGGAACTGATGCAGAGTTTTGCTATAGCAGAACCAAAAAATATATTTTGCCGCCCCTAACGGCGCGGCATTGTCGGAGGAATCCATATGGATATTAACAAATTCACTGAAAAAGCGCGTGAAGCCGTCAGCGAAGCCCAAAGCCTCGCCGCAGGCATGGGCCATCAGGAAACGGACGTCGAGCACCTGGCCCTGGCCCTTACCCAACAGGAAAACGGCATCGTGCCGCGCATTCTGGATCAGATGGGCGTGCAGCCCCGTGCCTTTGCTGTGGCCGTTGAAGGCGCGCTGCGCAAGCGCCCCTCCGTGTCTGGCGGCGGCATGGACCCCACCAAGATCATGATCACGCAGCGTCTGGCCAAGGTTCTGGGCGACGCCCAGAACGAAGCCAAACGCATGAAGGACGAATACGTCAGCGTTGACCACCTGTTCGCGGCTTTGACCGAAGTGCCCTCTTCCACATCTCTGGGCGAGGTGTTCAAAGAGTACAAGATCACCCGCAGCGCCTTTGTGGCCGCCATGGAAGAACTGCGCGGCGGCGCGCGCGTGACCAGCGCCAACCCGGAAGACACCTTTGAAGCCCTGAACAAGTACGCGCGCGATCTGGTGGAAGCAGCCCGTCAGGGCAAGATGGATCCGGTCATCGGCCGCGATGCAGAGATACGCCGCGTTATCCGCATTCTTTCGCGCCGCACCAAGAACAACCCTGTTCTTATTGGTGAGGCTGGCGTTGGCAAGACCGCCATCGTTGAAGGCCTGGCCTTCCGCATCGTCAAGGGCGACGTGCCCGAGGGCCTCAAGGGCCGCAAGCTCTTCGCCCTGGATATGGGCGCGCTCATCGCCGGCGCGAAGTATCGCGGCGAATTTGAAGAGCGCCTCAAGGCCGTTCTTAATGAAGTGGAGAAAAGCGAAGGCCATACCATTCTTTTCATTGACGAACTGCACACCATCGTGGGCGCGGGCAAAACCGAAGGCGCCATGGATGCGGGCAACCTGCTCAAGCCCATGCTGGCGCGCGGCGAACTGCACTGCATCGGCGCCACCACCGTGGACGAGTACCGCAAGTATATTGAAAAAGACCCGGCCCTGGAACGGCGCTTTCAGCCTGTCATGGTGGACGAGCCCACGGTGGAAGACACCATTTCCATCCTGCGCGGGCTCAAGGAACGCTTTGAGGTGCACCACGGCGTGCGCATAAGCGACTCGGCCATTGTGGAAGCCGTGGTGCTCTCGCACCGCTACATCACGGACCGCCAGTTGCCCGACAAGGCCATTGACCTTATTGACGAGGCCGCGGCCCTCATCCGCACAGAAATAGACTCCCTGCCCGCGGATCTGGACGAAGTGAACCGCAAGGTCATGCAGCTTGAAATCGAGCGCGAGGCCCTGCGCCGTGAAACCGATGCGGCTTCACGCGACCGCCTTGAAAAGCTTGAAAACGAACTGGCCGATCTGCGCTCCGATCAGGCCGAACTGCGCAAGCAGTGGGAAAGCGAAAAAGGCTCCATCAATCAGGTGCGCGAGATCAAGGAGCAGATCGAACAGACCAAGCTGGCCATCGAGCAGGCCGAGCGCGCCTACGACCTCAACAAGGCCGCCGAACTCAAGTATTCGAAACTGCTTGAACTTGAGAAAAAGCTGGCTGACGCGGAAGTGGCGGGAAGCAGCGACGCCAATGGCGCGCGCCTGCTCAAGGAAGAAGTGCGGCCCGACGACGTGGCCGAAATTGTCGGCAAATGGACGGGTATACCCGTTACCCGGCTGCTGGAATCGGAACGCGAAAAGCTGCTGCGTCTGCCCGACCAGTTGCATGAGCGCGTGGTTGGTCAGGACGAGGCCGTCACTGCCGTGTCCGACGCCGTGCTGCGCGCCAGGGCCGGTCTTTCCGACCCTGACAGGCCCACAGGTTCGTTCATCTTCCTTGGCCCCACGGGCGTGGGCAAGACCGAGCTTTCCAAGGCATTGGCCGAAGCGCTCTTTGACACTGAAGACAACATGGTGCGTCTCGACATGAGCGAGTATATGGAAAAGCATTCCGTATCCCGCCTCATCGGCGCGCCTCCAGGATATGTGGGCTATGACGAAGGCGGCCAGCTTACCGAGGCCGTGCGGCGCAAACCCTATTCCGTCATTCTTTTTGACGAAATAGAAAAAGCCCACCCCGACGTCTTCAATACCCTGCTGCAACTGCTGGACGATGGCCGCCTTACCGACAGCCAGGGACGCACGGTGGATTTTCGCAACTGCATCGTCATCATGACGTCCAACATCGGCTCCATGCATTTGCTGGACGGCATCGAGGCGGACGGAACCCTGAAAGAAGGCGCACGCGAAAGGGTTATGGAAGACCTGCGCGCGCACTTCAGGCCGGAGTTCCTCAACCGTGTTGATGAAACCGTGGTCTTTCTGCCGCTGCGGCGCGACCAGATCAGCCGCATTGTCGAATTGCAGATGGCCCGCCTGCGCAAACGCCTTGAAGACCGCAAGATCAGGCTGAGCATGACCGACGCGGCCAAGAGCTTCATCAGTGAGGCCGGGTACGACCCCATCTACGGCGCACGGCCCCTCAAGCGCTACGTGCAGCAGGCGGTCGAAACCCCGCTGGCCCGTCTGCTGGTGGGCGGCAAGATCCGCGACGGTCAGACCGTGACCGTGGACGTGAAGGACGAACAGCTCACCTTCACGGCCAACCAGTAAAATATCCATAGTACCCGGCTGTTGCCAGGCCGGGAATTGTTAGGGCCCCGTGCGGTTTTCCGCACGGGGCCTGTTTTTTACGGGTATTGCGAACGCACGCAGCATCGGCGTTGATAGCTTCACCATTCCCTTTGAGGCAACCCAATCTCAAACCACTGTGACCGGAAGATGCTGCCGTCAAAGCCGATATGCACCTCGCCACGCGGCAGGCCGGAAATGGCCGCCCAACGGCAGACGTTTCACGGCCGCCTCCTGCGTTGCCGAATGTCTACTGGATGTCTTCAGGCTTTACCACAATCCAGTTCTTGTCGGCCGTGACGGGCTGACCCAGCTCCTTCTGCCGTGCGGCGGCCTTCTTCCACATGCCTTCCATTTTTTTCATGGCGCTGTCTTTGCGATTGACCCAAACGCGCGCCCCGCCCTTTTCCACGTCCACGCCGTTCAGCAGCATGAAGCCGTCGGAAATGGGCGTGTCGCCGCCCACAATGAGAGGTTTTTTCCACTGGTCAATATAGCCGAGTATGGTGCCCATCTTGCCCTCATACCAGGTCATGGGATTCATGAGGTAGGAGGTCAGCAGAAGATCGAGATTTTTCTTCTGGTCATACTTGCCCTTCTCAATCTGCAGGCGCGAAGTGGTCAGTTCGCCTGTGGCGGGGTCCTTGAGCAGCATGGTGACGCCAATGACGTTTTCGGGCTTTACGTTGTAACCGTATTTGGGATCGCTGGCCACCATGCGCACCAGTTCTTCACTGGCGGCGGTCATGACATAGACATCAATGCCGTTCTCCATAAGCCTGGCGTACAGTTCCTGCATGCCGGTAAAGGGCTTGGGCGGGTTGATGCTGGCCTCCTTGACGGTGTCCCCGCTGTAGTATCTGGCCTTGAGAGGTTTGCCGTACTCCATGAGCCCGTCCACATGGCCCTTGAGTTCCTTGAGGGTAAAGCCCGAGAAGACCTGCGCCACCCAGGGGTAACAGATCAGATCGTCCACTTCGCAAAGTCGGTAGTAGTAGCTGACCAGGCCTTCCTTGAAACCCTTGGTGTCCTTGAAAGGAATGAGCCGCAGCTCCGGGGGCAGGGATTCGCGCGTGAGCGCTCCCTTCATTTCCATATAAGCGAGCAGAGATTCTTCAAGATCATAGCGATAGCTCGTGTTGTCCATGTCAAAAACAGCATAATTGCCCTGATTGGCATTCTTTTCGATAATCATATCCAGCTGTTTTTTGGCAGGGTCAGGCCAGTGCTTTAATTCCGCCGCCGCAATGGATGCCGAAGCCATCAAGAGCACAACAAACATTGAACCAACCATGGACCCAAGGAACATTTTTCGCATTACAGACCTCCTTAAAAGTTTAACAATCTTTATGACGATGTGCATACAGTCGTCATAAACCAACAGTTACGCGACAATGTCATAGTGCAAACAAAAAAATGCTATATTCTTTCGAATATAACATTCCTGTAAAGGGGAAGGTCAATAGGTTTTTTAAATTTTGCTGTTCGCAAGCATGAATTATCCGAAATACAAATACGTATTAAAATATAAAATCGCTTATATCATATCTGACACAAGCGCAGGTAAAATCAGGCTGTATCCGGATGGAATCAGACATGAAAAAAGCGGTGCCAGGCCACAGCCTGAACAACCGAAGTGATGGATTGAAAAAAAGCGCGGGCGCTTTTTTCGGTGGGATGTTCCGGCGGGGCAGGTTCGTGCCCTGCGTACCAGGGCAGCGTGCGCATCAGCGCGGCCAGCATATGGTCATAGGACGGCGCAAGCACATCCTGCGGGCGGCTGCGGCTGGCGTCTTCTCCCTGTGCGCAGGGAGTTCCGAAAACCATGTACTGCCGGCAGGCCACCGGCCGCACGGGGTAAACCAGGCAAGCGCCGTCATGAAGAAAGGGACAGGGCGAGGCAATATCCCGCTTTTGCCCCTCATAGCCCGACAGCCTTTGCACCAGACCGGCAAGGCTGTCCTGCGGCAGCCTGTGGCGGGCGTAACAATGCAGCGCCAGCACTTCCAGCGGCGTTACAGGGATGGGCTGTCTGCAGCATTGCGCACACCCCGTGTGACAGGCAGGCACACGCCCGTCCCGGCCTGTGGCCACCTTCACGCCCAAATCCACCACAGCATAAGCGTCAAACAGAAGGCCAAGGTCAGGGTGGCGGCGTTCAAGGGACGGATCAGTATACCTGAACGCCCGCGCCTCCGCAGGCCACGCTAACGGCATGGCCCGCGTTCCAGCTGCCTGGGATCACGCATTGTCAGTACCCTTTTCTGCAGCGACCTTTTCCGCAGAATCTGTACCTTTCTCGGCACGGTTACGGCGCGAGGGATTTTTTTCATTGACGTCCGCCTCATGGGGCTTGACGGTTTCGCCCGAAGCGGCGGCAGGCGTGAACCCGCCATTGACAGGCGTGAACCCGGCAACGGCGGCAGGCGTAAACCCGCCAGCGGCGGGTGGCGTCGCAGGGGCGGAAAACATGACGTCCCTGCTTTCGCCCTTGTGCTTGAGGCTTTCACCCCGGCTGATAAAGTACACATGCTCGGCAATGTTGACAGAACGCCGCCAGATGCGCGTCAGCGAGCGCGTCACCAAAATTATGTGCATGGCCTGGTGGGGTTTGAGGGTATTCTGCGGGTCAGAAAGCCCTTCCATAAGCCCCTGGATGATGCGCACTTCCGTCTGCACGGCTTCGTCATCGCCCCGGCTCATGATAAGCGCTCCCTGGGCGTCGTTCTCGCGAAAGACCCGCACCGCGTTTTCAAAAGCTTCACGCGCGCTCACGTAAAGCTCGCGCACGTGCGGTATCACGCTGAAGCCCGGCATTTCCTGCATGAGGGTGGCCTGTTCAGCCATGCTCACGGCCTCGTCGCCAATGCGCTCCAGATCCACCACCATGCGCAGGGATGTGACCACAAAACGCAGGTCACTGGCCACAGGCTGCGACCGGGCCAGCAGCCGCAGGGCCATTTCGTCAATTTCATTTTCCAGGGCGTCGATGGCCACGTCGCTTTCGATAACGGCAGCGGCCCTGCCCGGATCGTTGGACACAAGGGCCTTGCCCGCTTCTTCCAGCGCAATGCCCACACTGGCGCACATGACCAGAAGCCGGGTACGCAGGGTCACAAGCAGTTGTTGCAGATAATTGGCCTGTTGCATGACAGTCTCCTGAAAATCGCGCTGTATGTTCTGGCCGTAGTGCGGCCATATCTGGTTTGGTTTTGAATGCGAACAAAGGCCTCTGGGCCAAAAGACAAAACCAGTGCCGCCTAGCCGAAACGCCCGGTGATATAGTCTTCGGTCTGTTTTTTGGCAGGCCGAGTAAACATGATGTCCGTGGCATTATACTCAATGAGTTCGCCCATATAGAAAAACGCCGTCGTGTCGGACACGCGGGCGGCCTGCTGCATGTTGTGGGTGACGATAATGATGGACAGGGACTCGCGCAGCTCACGTATGCTTTCTTCAATCTTTTGCGTGGCTATGGGGTCCAGGGCGCTTGCGGGTTCGTCCATAAGCAGCACTTCGGGTTCCACCGCCAGGGCGCGGGCAATGCACAAACGCTGCTGCTGCCCGCCGGAAAGGCCGATGGCCGGAGCTTGCAGGCGGTCTTTCACCTCATCGAAAATGGCGGCCCTGCGCAGAGAAAGCTCAACTTTTTCAGCGATAAGGCTCTCATCCCTGAGGCCATTGACCCGCAAGCCATAGGCCACGTTTTCGTAAATGGTCTTGGGAAAGGGGTTGGGCTTCTGAAAAACCATGCCCACCCGGCAGCGCAGCGAAACCACATCCGTATCCGGGCGGTTCACGTCCTTGCCGTCCAGCAGGATTTCTCCTTCCACCCGCGCGCTGGGCACGAGGTCGTTCATACGGTTCAGACAGCGCAAAAAGGTGGATTTGCCGCAGCCCGACGGGCCGATGAGAGCCGTCACCTTGCAGGGCTCAAAGGCCAGAGACACTTCGTGCAGGGCCTTGTGCTGCCCATAATAGACACTGACGTTGCGTGCCAGCAGATGTTCCTTCATGACTATGCTGCTCCGTGAACGGAAGTAAGAGTGAAAACAAGGGCCGTATTGCCGTCAGAAGCCGGGCTCTCCGCCCGGATGCTGCCGCCGTGCCTTTCAATGATGTGTTTGCAGATGGCAAGGCCAAGGCCGGTGCTGGCCTGTCCCCTGTGCCGCTCGACCTGATAGAAGCGCTCAAATATGCGCTCGAGGTCCTGCTTGGGGATGCCCGGGCCGTCGTCGGTTACGCGAAAGACGACGCTGTCGCCGACCTGCCGCGCGCTCACGCGGATGCTGCCGCCCTCTGGCGCGTATCGGCCCGCGTTTTCCAGCAGATTGCGAAAAATCTGGGTCAGATGTGGCGGACTGGCCATGACACGGCAGTCAGCCGGGATCTGTGACTCCACCTTGCAGCGCCTGCGCTCCAGCACTTCACGGCACATGCCCGTGGCCTGCGCCAGAGCATCGCGGGGGTCCACCGGGCCAAGCTCAAGGCTGCCGCTCTTGCCTTCAAGGCGCGCCAGGGTGAGCAGGTCTTCCACCATGCGTGAAAGGTAGGCCCCGTGCTTGAGAATGATCTCGCCAAAGCGGCGGCATTCAGGCGGGCCGTCCAGACTGACGAGGGTTTCGGCATAACCCTGTATGGCCGTAAGGGGCGTGCGCAATTCGTGCGACACGTTGGCCACGAAGTCCCTGCGTACCCTCTCGAGCCGCATGAGCTCCGTTATGTCGTGAAACACGGCCACAGCGCCCAACTGCCCGCCCTTTTCCGTGTCGGCGGATGTGGGCAGCGAAATGCAGACCGACATGACCTGACCTGAAGGCAGCTCAAGATGCAGATAGCGCTGCATGCGGCCGCTTTCTGCGGCGAGTCCTTCATTGCTGCCGTCCTCGCCGTCCTCGCCAGCCTCGCCATCCTCAAAGCCTTCAAGGTCTGGCGCGACCGGATATTCATCGCCTCTCTGGGCACCATCTGTCTGGGCACCATCTGTCTGGGCATCGGCTGTCTGGGCCTTGGCTGCGTCACTACCTGCCGCGCCCTGGCCCGCAGGCCTTTCGCCCGCCACAAGTTTCGGCACAAGTTCCGGGTAGTCCTGCGCCACGGAGGCGGCAAGGGCCAGCGCCCGCTGGCGCGCATGGTTACGGGCTTCCGCCTCTGCCATGAGGTCGTCAACAGCATTTTGCAAAGGCGGCGATGGGATGACTTCAACCACCTGAGCGCCCAGAGCCGACGCGGCATCGGGAAATTCCCTGGCCAGCGCCCTGTTGCAGCGGCGGATGCGCCCGCGCGGGCCAAGCACAAGCACCCCGTCGCTCATGGTATCGAGGATGCTTTCAAGCTGGGCTGTCTGTTCGGCCGCCGCACGGATGTGCTCCTCGATATTTTCGGCCATGCGGTTCACGGCGTCTGCCAGAGGCGCGAACTCGCGCCCTGGAATGCGGCGCAGGCGACGCTGAAAGTTGCCCAGCGATATGGCCTCCACCACAGACACCATCTGGCTTAACGAGCGCCGCAACGCTCCGGACAGCAGCCCGGCCAGCACCAGTGAAAGCGCCACGGTAATAAGGCCAATGCGCGTGAAGACGGCAAGCTGGCTGTCTATAATCTGCCTGAGGCTGACCAGCGGCACGGAAACGCGCAAAATGTCGCCGTTTTGCAGGGCCACTGCCGCATAGGCCAGATCAGTGCCCAGGGTGCCGCTGGGCCGGATGGTAAAGCCCGGCTTTCCGGCCATGGCCTCGCGTACTTCGGGCCTGTCGGCATGATTGTCCAGACGGGTGACGGGCTGCGCTCCGGGGGCAGTATCGCCCAGCACGCTGCCCTTGCTGTTCAGCAGAGACAGGCGCTCTTCAGGCATATCAAGAATGGCCGCCAGTTGAGGAAGCCCGGATGTATGGTCGCCAAGCCTGTCCAGTATGGCCCCGGCCAGCACTGTTTCACGCACAAGACGTTCACGCGCGGAATCAAGCTGGGCCTTTTCAAACCAGGCCTTGCCGTAGAACACGGCCACAGCTATGGAAACCAGGGCCACGGCCAGCATGCCGTAAAAAATTCGGGTTCTGAATGAAAACATAGTTCCCTGCCAATGCGGCCTTGCCGCCAGCTTTGCTATGGGCCCCACGGGCGCAGCCCGCGCGGGCCTTTCTACTCCTTGATTCTGTAGCCGACGCCGCGTACCGTTTCCAGCATGGCGGCCGCGCCGCCGAGCTTGGCGCGCAAACGCCGCACATGGGTATCCACGGTGCGGGCATACCCTTCAAAAGAATAGCCCCACACCTTGTTCAACAGCTGCTCGCGCGTGCGCACTGCTCCCGCATGGCGGAGCAGGTCTTCAAGCAGACGAAACTCCGTGGCGGTGAGCGGCATTTCTTCGCCCTGCACCTCGGCCGTATGGGCTTCGGGCCGCAGGCGAATGCCGTGACGTTCGAGCACAGGGCTTTCACTGCTGCGCGTCCCGCGCCGCAATACCGCCCGAATGCGCAGCATGAGTTCACGCACGCTGAAGGGCTTGACCACGTAGTCGTCCGCCCCAAGGCTCAATCCCACGACCCTGTCCATTTCTTCGCCCCTGGCTGTCAGCATGAGAACCGGAATATTGGCGGTTTCTGACTGCGCACCCAGACGGCGGCAGACCTCAAATCCGTCAAAACCCGGCAGCATGACGTCCAGCAGCATCAGGTCGGGCATATGTTGCCGGGCCAGCTTGAGACCTTCATTACCGTCGGCTGCCTCCAGCACGCTGAAGCCTTCACGCTCAAGATTGAAACGTAAAAGTTCACGGATGTCGGCTTCATCTTCAACTATCAGTATTTGTTGACTCATAGTTCACACCTCTCTGACGCAGCCAGAGTACACCGCCTCATTGCGCCATTGTGATGGTGGATTTGTTACAATTGCGTGACGACCTGTAAAACTTAAAAAACCATGCCCCACGCGGGTTTGAAAAGCAATTGCGGGCTTCACGCAGTCTTCGTGGTTCTGTCATCATTCTGTAACAGAACAAGGCCAGAAAAGAGTCGCGGCGGGCGAAAACCGCCAATGTAGACCAATGTCACAAAGTATCAACAACAGGAGAAGACCCATGTCTTTCGACTTCAAGTCCCGCATGACCCGTTCCAGCGGCAAACTGCTTGCCGCCGCCCTTACCGTCCTTTGCCTGGGCGCTCCGGCCATGGCCGCCCAGCAGGTCGTCATCAACGGCTCCACCACGGTGTTGCCCGTGGTGCAGAAAGCCGGTGAAGCGTTCATGGCTTCCCACCCCGGCACGGAACTCAGCATTTCCGGCGGCGGTTCCGGCAACGGCATCAAGGCCCTGCTCGAAAAGCAGTGCGACATTGCCATGAGCTCGCGCGACATCAAGGATAAGGAAGTGGAAGCCGCCGCCAAAAACGGCGTGACCCCCCTGCGCACGCCCATCGCCATTGACGCCATCGTGCCTGTGGTCAACCCCGCCAACAAGGTGGCCGCGCTCACCGTTGAACAGCTGCGCGACATTTTCGCTGGCAAGATCACCAACTGGAAGGACCTTGGCGGCGAAGACGCCCAGATCGTGGCCGTCTCGCGCGACACCTCTTCCGGCACTTTCGAGTCCTGGGAAGAACTGGTCATGAACAAGGAGCGCGTCAGCCCCAAGGCCCTCATGCAGGCTTCCAACGGCGCTGTGGTGCAGACCGTGTCCAAGAACAAGAACTCCATTGGCTACGTGGGCCTCGGCTATGTGGACAAGTCCACCAAGCCCCTCAAGGTGAACAACGTGAACGCCAATGCTGAAACCGCCGTTTCCAAGCAGTGGCCCATTGCACGCGAACTTTACATCTTCACCAACGGCGCTCCCAAGGGCGTGGTGAAAGAATTTGTGGACTACCTCCTTGCCCCAGACAAGGGCCAGAAGGACGTGCGTGAAGTGGGCTACGTGCCCCTGAGCAAGTAAGACCACTTCTGCGAAATGGTTGCCTGGCGGTGCAATGACTCCGCCTTGCAACCATTTCGGGTGGTGACAAAGTTTTCCGGATTGACGAGAACTCCCGGATTGACGAGAACTCCCGGATGAACGGGAACTCCCGGATGGCTAAGGGCGCAATATGCCCTGCAAACAATTCCCGCATGGTGCGGGGTGGGCGGAACCACATTCCCCCTTGCCCGGCATATGCGCCACAAGTGCCAAAGACGCGGCTAGCGCGTCAGGAGAACGGCCCATGCGCTCCAGAGATCTGAAGGAAAAGCTGGTTCACTATATTCTCACCGGCATGGCGGCCAGCTCCCTGCTGGCCCTGGCCGGCATTGTCATATTTCTGTTTATGGAAGGCCTGCCGCTCTTTGCGCACTACTCGCCCATTGATTTTCTTTTTGGCAATCTGTGGTATCCCACAGAGGAGCCAGGGCTTTTCGGCATCTTTCCCCTGCTGGTGGCCTCACTGGCGGTGACGTTTTTTTCCTCGCTGCTGGCAGTGCCCCTTGGGGTACTTACGGCAGTATACCTGACGGAAATCGCCCATCCGGGCGTTCGCCGCATCATCAAGCCCTTTGTGGAACTTCTGGCCGCGCTGCCCTCGGTAGTGCTGGGCTTTCTGGGCATGGTGGTGCTGGCCCCCTTCTTACAGGACTATCTGAACGCGGCCACGGGCCTTAACCTTTTGAACGCCTCCCTGGTGCTGGCCTTCATGAGCGTGCCCACCATCTGTTCCGTATCCGAGGACGCCCTGTACAGCGTGCCGCGCGATCTGCGCGAAGCGTCGCTGGCGCTGGGCGCTACCCGCTGGCAGACCACGGTTCGGGTAGTCATACCCGCCGCGCTCTCCGGCATTGGCACTGCCGTCATGCTGGGCATGTCGCGGGCCATCGGCGAAACAATGGTGGTTCTTATGGTGGCTGGCGGCGCGGCCATCATCCCCACATCCCTGCTGGACCCGGTGCGGCCCATGCCCGCGTCCATAGCCGCCGAAATGGCCGAGGCCCCCTTCAGAGGCGAGCATTATCACGCGCTCTTTGCCATAGGCATTGTGCTCTTTCTGCTGACCCTGGCCTTCAATATGTTCGCCGGGCATATTGCCGAAAAACATCGTCAGGCCGGATCCTCCAGCTTATAGAGCAATTTCACTAGCGATGCTGTCGCCATCCGTAAGGCTTCTTCGTCGCCTAACGGCTGCCGCTTGAAATTGCTCCGGCGACTGCGTGAGCAGACGCCCGCCGCTGAGGCGCAAGCGCAGCTTCAGCGTTGCCCGCAGGGCTTACGGATGAAGACAGCCCCGCTATTTATTTGCGCTGTGACGCGCCGAAACGGGCGTCTTGGAAGCATCGAGAATGGATATTCTCAATGCGAAAATGCTATAAGGAACAGAACGGAGAAAACATGTCACAGGCATCATCTACACAGCACGATTCGCAGCCCGGCGCATCCACCCGCGTGATGCTGCCCTCCAGCGGCAGAGCCAGGGGCCGCGCACAGAACGTCATGTTCTTCTTTCTGCGCGGCGTGGCCGCCTGCAACGTTTTGGCCCTGATGGGCGTATGCGGCTTTTTGTTCTACAACGGCCTGCCCGCGCTGAACTGGGAGTTCATCAGCCAGTCCCCCCGCAACATGATGACAGAGGGCGGCATACTGCCCTGCATCATAGGCACGGCCATTCTTTCGCTGGGTTCGCTGCTGCTGGCCTTTCCCCTGGGTGTGGCCTCGGCTATCTACCTGCACGAATACGCCAAACGCAACGCCTTTGCCCGCTACGTGCGCCTTGGGGTCAACAACCTTGCCGGCGTGCCTTCCGTGGTCTTCGGCCTTTTTGGCCTGTCCTTTTTTGTGACCTTTTGCGGCTTCGGGGTCAGCATACTCTCGGGCATACTGACGCTTGCCGTGCTGACACTGCCCGTCATCATCGGCACCGCTGAAGAAGCCCTGCGCAACGTGCCGGACACCTACCGCGAGGCCTCCCTGGCCCTTGGCGCAACCAAGTGGCAGACCATCAGCCGCGTGGTGCTGCCCTGCGCCCTGCCCGGCATGCTCACGGGAGCCATTTTGGGCGTGGCCCGCGCGGCGGGTGAAACCGCGGCCATCATGTTCACGGCAGCGGTTTTTTATACGCCCAAAAGCCCGGATTCCATTTTCAGCTCCGTCATGGCCCTGCCCTACCACATGTACGTGCTGGCCACAGCCGGAACTGAAATTGCCAAAACCCGGCCCCTGCAATACGGAACCGGCCTTGTGCTCCTGCTGCTGGTTTTGAGCATGAATCTGCTGGCCATCCTTTTGCGCGACCATCTGCAACGCAAACGCTAACCCGCCTGAAGCCTTTCTTTCACTTCGCCCCTTTCACGATCCCTTCACGCCTTTTTCACAATAATCCGCCCGTCACCATTGATGACGGGCGGATGTTCTTTTGTGGAAATGAAGTCAAAAAGTATGAAAACCATCATCATATTTCCATATGCACCGTTTAGAGAAAGTTCAGAGATATATTTTAGCACAGCATACAAGTGAAATGGCTTAACTGCTCAGCAAGGATTATCCGGGAATCCTTGCCGTGAAATGCGAACAGGCAGGCTTTACCTGCCGCACGGAGCGTTTCACGCGTTCAATGCTTGAGCAGCACCGCAGGCAAACATACCCACAAGGGAGTATCAGATGCCACAGACGCCCCAATTTGATGTTTTGCAGCACAAGGTAACACAACCTTCATTCAATGTGGACCTGCATGTTCACTCGCGGCACTCCACAAATCCGTCACAATGGGCGTTACAGAAAATCGGCTGCAGCGAAAGCTATACACATCCCTCAAAAATATATGATATCGCCAGGTCCAGAGGGATGGATTATGTGACGATTACTGACCATGATACCATTGCGGGGGCGTTGGAAATAGCTCATTTGCCGCAGGTATTCATCAGCGAAGAAATTTCCGCATTTTTTCCTGATGACCGCTGCGAAATCCATGTACTTGCCTGGAATATCACTGAAAAACAGCACGAAGACATACAGCGCCTCAGAAGCAATATCTATGACCTCGTCCCTTACCTCATCCAGCAGAATATTCCACATGCCTGCGCCCATCCCTTGTGCCCTGCCAACGACAAACTGACCATACCGCACGTTGAAAAACTGATTCTGCTGTTTTCCGTATTCGAACTGAACGGGGCGCGCAATGATGTGCAGAATGAGGTTTTGCGCTCTATCGTGGCCGGGCTTACCCCGGAAATGACCACACGGTTTGAAGAAAAATACAATCGTGCATCTCTGGTCGCGCAGCCCTGGAACAAGCATTTCATGGCCGGGTCGGACGATCATTCCTCCTGCAACATAGCCAGAAGTTTTACACGCATTACCCCCGTGTGCGACAGCGGCAAGGGCAACACGCTTCCCGCTGCCGCACAGCTTTTGCAGGCCGTGATGCAGGGCAATACCACTGTGAATACGGTTCCGGCCACGCCGCTCTGCTTTGCCCACAATCTGTACGCCATCGGCTACCAGTTTTATAAAAACTCCACTGATCTGGCTCAGGACATGCACTACAGCAGCGCACTCCGATTTGCGGAAAACATGCTGACAGGCGCGCCGGAACTCAAGCCCATGTCTGTCAAAACGCGCATGCTGACCCTGGCCGGATTTCTGCTCCGCTTTGGACGGGGAAGGCGGACTACTGAAAAAAGTATGCAGGCAAATCTGCTTGAAGCGGCGGAGCAGGTGATTGCGCAGTCTCCGCAATTACAGCATGCCGCCAGTGAGACCAATACAATCCAGGCGCTCAAGGATTTGCCCCAGCGAGAAGAAATGCTGACCCATTTCATCTCGGAAGTAACAGAAAAGGTACAGCACATTTGTGTGGATGCGGTGCTTGAGGATATACTTAAAGGTAATTTTTTTAATGTGTTCAAACTGATCGGTTCCATAGGATCACTCTATGCCCTGCTTGCTCCCTACGGCATTGGCTACAGCCTGTTTTCCAAAGACAGAAAATTCGCTGAAAACTGCTTGCAGCACTACGGGATCCACAACCGCATGCGGCCCCAGATGGCTGAAGAAACAGCCATTGCCTATTTTACCGACACCTACTGCGAGGTGAACGGGGTCGCAAAATCCTTGCAGATAACACTTTCCCTTGCCGCAGCACACGGCAAAAAACTGGACATGCTCACGTGCATGCCCAAGGTCGCCAATGCATTTCTGAACGATCCCAAACTTGCCCCCATAAATTTCACGCCGACAGGCAGTTTTTCCATGCCCGAGTATCCGGAACTCTCACTGCACCACCCGCCAGCCTTAAAAATCATCCAACACTGCTTTGACCGTGGCTACACGCTTCTACACTCCGTAACGCCCGGCCCCATGGGCCTTATCGCCCTGCTGGCGGCCAAGATGCTGAACCTGCCCATCCACGCAACCTACCACACGTCCTTTCCGCAATACGTATACAGGCTGACGGATGACCCCTCGCTGGAGGAAACGACATGGCGCTACATATTCTGGTACTATAACCAGATGGATGCCGTATTTGCTCCTTCAGAGGCAACCCGGCAGGATCTCATAGCACGCGGGCTGCAGCCGCAAAAAATCCACGTCTACCCGCGGGGCATTGATGCCTCAGTTTATTCCCCTGCGTGGCAAAGGGATGATTTTTCCAAAGAACAGCAGATCAGATTTCTTTATGTCGGCAGATTGTCCAAAGAAAAAAGCCTCCATCTGCTGATGGAGGCCTTCCGGCGAGTTTATCCGCAAGTGCCCAATGCTGTGCTGACTCTGGTTGGTGATGGGCCACAGTTTGCGGAATTGCAAAAAATGGCCAGGGATCTGCCTGTGGTATTTACAGGCTACCTTGAAGGGAAAGCGCTTATTCAGGCATATGAAAATGCGGATATTTTTGTTTTTCCTTCTGCCACAGACACATACAGCAGGGTTGTGCTGGAAGCGCAGGCCGCCGGGCTTGCCACCATCGTGAGCGGGGTCGGCGGCCCCAAGGAAAATATCATTCCCGGCAAGAGCGGACTTGTGGTCGAGCACGAAAATGCAGAGGCCTATGCCCAGGCAATGCTCTCGCTGGCCTGCTCCCCGGAACGCATGCAGGCCATGAAGCGCGCTGCCCGTGCCTGGGCAGAGTCTCGCCCCCTGCGAAGCGCCTTCATGGCTCAATGGCAGCTCTTTGAAAAATTGAAATCACAGTCGCAGGTGGCATAGGTATTGTGAACTGCGGCCCCAGGAGCGCTGCCCCTGAAAGGCAACGCCGCGCAAAAAAATTCTCAATACAACACACGAAAAAAGGGGAGGCCGAAGCCTCCCCTTGAAGTCGTAATCCTTGCCTTTCGGCTGAGCCGCGTAGCTTAGAAGCTGTACGCGAAGACCACCTGGGCCTTCCACATATCCTGCTTGCTGAAGCTGCCGGCGTTGCCGTCGTTGGCCTTCTTCCAGGTGCTGTTATCCATGCAGTTGATAACGTAGTCCAGTTCAAGATTCATTTCGAGGTTTTCGTAAATCTTGTAGCTGTTCACCAGGTTGAATTCCACCATACCATCGTTGGTGGTCAGGTAAGGACCGGTGTTGTTGCCCCAGCCATCGGCCCAGGCGTGAGCATTGTTCATGTACTTGACCATACCGGTGCTGTTGGTGCCGCCCCAGTAAGCCACGCGGAGGGTGTGCTTCAGGTCTTCAACGAAGCTGATGTCACGAACCTGGGCGCCAATGCCCCAGGTGCCGTCATAGGTCAGGGAGTAGTCCTGACGGATCCAGCCCATGTTGCCGTCACCGATGAAGGAGGTGAAGTTGCCGGAAGCAGCAATGGAAGGCATGCGCTGCGAACCGTTCTTCGGGTTGCCGTCGTCGCCGGAAGCATACCAGCCGAAGATGCCGGGTACGCCCCAGTCAAGCTTGTATTCCACCAGGGCCTTGGCAAGCCAGCCCTGACGCTCGGTGCTGGAACGCTTCGTGGTGCCGTCGCTCTTGAGTGCATCAAAGCGGCCCATGCCCTGCATGTAACCGTAGTTGATGTCCAGTTCGATGTTCAGCGGATCCCACAGGGTGATGGCAACAGGCAGGCCAGCCCAGAAAGCGGTGCCGTAGTCGTTGCCGGTCTTGCCGATCTTGAAGTTGGTCGCACCAATGCCGGGGTAAGGACGCAGGGAGTAAGGCAGGTTACCATCGCTGGTGCCCACGCTGTCATACGCGCTGCTCTTGGTGTCCCACTGGCGATTCAGGGCATTTTTGCCCACCATGCCGTACATGGCCCAGGGGGTCACTTTCACGCCGTCAAAGGTCAGGGGCACCATCAGGCTGAACAGATCCATGTTGTCCAGATAGTTATTCTGCGTGGTCTTGTTGTTGTCAACATAGTTGTCGTTCAGCGGACGGGCCCACAGAGCGGTCAGGCCGACGTTGTCGTTGAACTTGTAGTTGACGGTGATGCCAGCCACGTCGGTATCCATGATGGCGGAGCCGCCGGCCACGTTGGGCAGGGCCACGCCCTGGATGCCCATGCGCACCTTGGCGTCACTCTGCGGCACGGCCCAGTCAATGTAGGCGCGCTTCAGCTTGATGGCGTTGTTGGCGTCAGCGCCAAGAGCGCCACCGGAAGAGCTTTTGCCCCACTGGGTGGTACCGATTTCGAAGTATACAGTGCCGGACAGGGATTCGGAAGCCACGGCATCCAACTGCAGACGAAGGCGCTGAGCGGCCTGGAAGTCGTCTTCAGTGTTGCCCTTGGTCTTCACTCCGTTTGCACGATACGTGTCCATGGGGCTCGCGTTGCCTACGCCGAAGCCCATGAGCCACTGGCCCTTAGCATTAAAATCAATGGCGCTGGCGCCAGTGGCCGCGCCAAACAGCAGGCCGGCAGCCAAAAGAAGTGTACAGATGCGTTTCATAGCCCTTCCTCTCGTTTAAATCATCCCACAGGTAACACTAAGCAACCTGCATTCAGGTTGAAACCTTTCTTACACGGGTTTATGTATAGACGCAAGACTTTTCGTAAAAAAATTTTAACCAAAATTGCCATACCGTGTCGGCGTTTTGTCATGAGGATGACACACACGCAAAAACCCAGCCGCCACGTAGGTGGCAGCCGGGTTTTCAAAATGGTTTTCATCACGAAAACCGCCTGCGCGAAATTCAGGCAGGACAGTTTCTTGTACTACAAAAAATCCGGATCAGCGGCCGCCTTGCCCTCGGCCAGCATGATGCGCACATAGTGCAGGCTGTGCTCATCCACCGGAATGATGGGAAAACCCTGCCCGCAGCCCGGGCAGCGCACCATGCGCGGTTCGGTGGGGCTGGCCTGCGGCACGTGTTTACCGCAGCCAGGGCACTGGTAGAAAAAGAGAATTTCCATGCCGTCAGGGGCCACGGGCTCAATGGGCTTTTTGCGCTCAGCCACGGGCGGCCTCCTTTTGTGCCATATCCGCATCAGCGCCGTTCAGGGCCAGATTACGCCCGGTCATGGGCAATGAGGGTTCGATTCCCCACAGGGCCAGAAGCGTGGGGGCAACGTCGCACAGCCTGCCGTCGGCCAGCGCTTTTACCGCGCCGTCAGGCTCCAGCAGGATGCAGGGCACGGGGTTGGTGGTATGGGCCGTCTGCGGATGGCCTTCGGGCGTGAGCATGACTTCGCAGTTGCCGTGGTCGGCAATGATGAGCATGCGGCCCTTGCGGGCTTCCACGGCTTCCACCATGCGGCCCACGCACTGGTCCACCACTTCGCAGGCCGCAACAGCGGCTTCAACCACGCCGGTATGCCCCACCATATCGCCATTGGCGAGGTTGCAGACCACAAGATCATACTGCCCGGAGTTCCAGGCCTTGACGAATTCATCCGTCACCAGAGGCGCGCTCATGGCTGGCTTCTGGTCATAGGTCGTCACATCGCGCGGCGACGGTACAAGAACGCGATCTTCGCCCGTAAACGGCTCTTCAACGCCGCCATTGAAAAAATAGGTCACATGGGCGTACTTTTCCGTTTCCGCCAGGCGCAGCTGACGCATGCCCCGCTCGGACACGACCTGACCAAGGCCATGGCTCACCGCCTCCTTGGGAAAGGCCACCGGCAGGGTAAAGCTGGCCTCATAGCTCGTCATGGACGCCAGGGCCGACAGCTCGGGCATCTTGCCCCTGTCAAAGCCTTCAAAACCGGGCGTAATGAAGGCCGCTGTCAGTTCGCGCATGCGGTCGGCCCGGAAGTTGAAAAAAAATACCGCGTCGCCGTCGGCCATGCCGGGGGCGGCGTCACCCGTGTCAAAGCGCACGGGCTTCATGAATTCGTCGGTAACACCCGCATCGTAGGAAGCCTGCACCGCTGCTTCGGGATTGGCCGCCGTGGGCGCCTGACCGTGTACTATCACGTCCCATGCCTGGCTGACCCGCTCCCAGTGCTTGTCGCGGTCCATGGCGTAAAAGCGGCCCACAAGGCTGGATATGCGCGTCTGGGGCTGATCCTTGATGCTGGCTTCAAGCTCGCGGATAAAGTCCATGCCGCTGTGCGGTTCGCAGTCGCGGCCGTCCATGAGGGCATGCACGCGCACGGGGATGCCCTGCCCGGCAGCCATGCCGCACAAGGCCTCCAGATGACGGATATGACTGTGAACGCCGCCGCCGGAAAGCAGACCCACAAGGTGCAGCTTGCCGCCGCCGCGTCTGGCCGCTGCCAGCACGTCATTGATGACAGGGTTGGCCGCGAAGGAGCCGTCCTCCACAGCCACGTCGATGCGCGTCATGTCCTGATAGACCACGCGCCCCGCCCCGATGTTCAGGTGCCCGACTTCCGAATTGCCCATATACCCTTTGGGCAGACCCACATCACGGCCTGAGGCGATGAGCTGCCCGTGCGGGCAGCGGGCCGTCAGGGCGTCCAGATTGGGGGTTTTCGCCAGGTACGGGGCATTGCCGGGCCCTGGCGGGGCAATGCCCCAGCCATCCAGTATCAGCAACAGCGTCGGCGTCATATATTATTCTCCGCGGTCTTCGCGCCCAGCGGTTTTGGCCGCAGCAGAGCCGTGCCCCCACAGGGCTTCAAGGGCGTAAAGCTCGCGCACGGGTTCCTGAAAGATATTGACGATAACATCGTTCATATCCACCAGGATCCACTGTCCGGCGGCGTACCCTTCTGTGCGCAGAAATTCGTAGTTTTTCTCACGGCACATCAGGCTTACGCCGTCAGCAAGACTCTGGGCGTGACGCACCGAACCGGCGCTGGCAATGATCAGGGCATCGGCAAAACCGCCCTGCCCTTCAAAATCAATGCTGACCACACGCAAGGCCTTGTGCTCTTCAAGCCATTGAACCAGATCCGCCGCCTTGCGGCTTGCGGGGACGTCTGAAAACTGTTTGGGGGCGCGGCCCCCGGAGGGAGTATTGAGATGATTATTTTCCATAGCAAGCACATATCGTAAAGCCGGGTCAAGGGCAATGGTTTGCCGCAGTTGCCGCCCCCGACGCCCGCCATGCCGGGCGTCAACCGCCAGCGCGGCATACGCTGCCTGGGGCCCGGCAGCAGCCCGTGCTGCGCGCCTTTAGGGAAACGCGGATGTTTTCCGTTTGGCGGCGTTGCCTGACTAAAAAGCCACCTCGCCATGCCCCGTTTTTGTTGACCCGGTGCGGACATTGCGGCATACCCAAAGGGGTTTCCACGCTGCGAAACCGTTTTTCCTTTTCCTGATGGCTCAAGCCGTCAAATGCCAGCTATCTCTTCTACAAGGAGTGGGTCGTGCTTTTCAATATCAAACAGGAAACCCTGCCCCGCGAAGAACTGGAAGCGTTGCAACTGCGCCGCCTGCGCGACTTGTGCGACCGCGTTTACGCCAACGTGCCCTTCTATCGCAAACGTTTTGACGAGGCGGGCGTCACCCCCGCCGACATCAAATCCCTGGCCGACCTGAAACTTCTGCCCTTTACCGAAAAGCAGGACCTGCGCAACTACTACCCCTTCGGCCTGTTTGCCGTGCCGCGCGACCATATCGTGCGGCTGCACGCCTCCAGCGGCACCACGGGCAAGGCCGTGGTTGTGGGCTATACGGCCCGCGACCTCGAAAACTGGGCCGAGCTTATGGCCCGCAGCATGTCCGCCGCAGGGGTCAACCGCTCCGACGTGGTGCATGTGGCCTATGGCTACGGCCTCTTCACGGGCGGGCTTGGGGCGCACTACGGCGCTGAACGCATCGGGGCCACGGTTGTTCCGGCTTCCGGCGGGGCCACGCGCCGCCAGGCGCACCTCATGCGCGATTTTGGCGCTACAGTCTTGTGCGCCACGCCTTCCTACTCCCTGCATTTGTGGGAAGCCGCGCAGGAAGCAGGCGTGGACTTTCGCGAACTTGCGCTGCGCATAGGCATCTTCGGAGCCGAACCCTGGTCCGAAGCCATGCGCCGTGACATCGAAGAAAAAATGCACATCGATGCCCTGAACATTTACGGCCTTTCTGAAATCATGGGGCCTGGCGTCGCCATGGAATGCGTGGAAGCCAAGTGCGGCATGCACCTTTGGGAAGATCACATCCTGCCGGAAATCATTGATCCCGTGACCGGCGAACAGCTTCCCCCCGGCCAGGTGGGCGAGCTTGTGCTGACGACCCTCACCAAGGAGGGCATCCCCATGCTGCGCTACCGCACCCGCGACCTCACCAGCCTGAACTACACGCCCTGCTGCTGCGGCCGCACCCACGTGCGCATCTCGCGCCTGCAGGGCCGCAGCGACGACATGCTCATCATACGCGGGGTCAACGTCTTTCCGCAGCAGATCGAAGGCCTGCTTATGGAAAGTGACGGCCTCACCCCCAACTACCAGATCATTGTGGGCTCGGTTAACAATCTGGACACCCTGGAAGTGCGCGTGGAAGTCAGCGACAGCCTGTTTGCCGACGAAATCCGCAAACTCCAGATGCTGGAAAACCGCCTGCAAAAGAACATCAAGGAATTCCTGGGCGTCACGGCCAAGGTGCGCCTGATGGAGCCGCGCTCCATCCAGCGCTCCGAGGGCAAGGCCCAGCGCATCGTGGACCAGCGCGGCAAGGACTAGTTGCGGCAAACGTTAGTTGCGGCAAGAATTAGTTCTGGGCTGCAACTGTGAATGCTTTGCGGGGGAGGGACCCTCCCTAGACCAGATCACCTTTGAAATGCTTCACATTTCAAAGGTGTCATTCTGCCAAAAATGCGATTTTCGGCAGAATCCACGCCACGTTGTGGCGTGCTGCACTCTCGTGCAGCTTAGAGCATTTAACTTTTTTCAAAGTTTAAATGCTCTAAAAAAGGGTCGCCTCCCCTACACCCCCACCCCCTAAAACTCTTGCCGCATTTACGCCTCGGAACAAATTTTCTGAGCTCGGCGGCAAATTTTCTGATCTAAAGCGGCGTCCCGAAGCGCAGCCTCCAGGCATCGCACATCAGTGATAATGGCCCTGGCACGGCCTGGCACGGCCGCCTGAAGCCAGAGGATGCCTGCCCGGCTGAACCGCTGGCAATAACGGTTCGCCCTTTCTTGCCATTGCGGCTTTTCATGCGGTTTATCAGCTCTTTTTCTACGGCAACAGCATGAAAAAAATAAAAGTTTTCTAAATTTGTGGAACAATGCTTGACACTCAGGGGCGATCCACGTAAAAGCATACCTCGCTGAGCGGGAGTAACTCAGTGGTAGAGTGCAACCTTGCCAAGGTTGAAGTCGCGGGTTCAAATCCCGTCTCCCGCTCCAAATTTTTTGCTGGCGGCATAGCCAAGTGGTAAGGCAGAGGTCTGCAAAACCTCCATCTCCAGTTCAAATCTGGATGCCGCCTCCAAAAAGTAATTTTCACGCTTCGCCGTTTGCAGACCATGCGGGAGTAACTCAGTGGTAGAGTGCAACCTTGCCAAGGTTGAAGTCGCGGGTTCAAATCCCGTCTCCCGCTCCACTTTTGCGGGAATAACTCAACGGTAGAGTGTCAGCTTCCCAAGCTGAAGGTTGCGGGTTCAAATCCCGTTTCCCGCTCCAGAGAAAAATCAAGCCCTTACTGCACGGCAGTGGGGGCTTTCTTTTTTGGGCACATATCATTGGGCACATATTCCAGCACTGGTAGAGCCTGCATCGCGGCCTTTTTTTGTTTGTTCATTATGTGCTGATAGTGCTTCCAAAGCAGGGACGGCGAACTGTGCCCCATAAGCTCCGCAACCGTTCCAACGTCAATATTTTCTGACAAAAGCTCTGTCGCGAATGCATACCGAAGATCGTATGGCCTGATGCGTCTGGTTATTCCAGAGCGGGCAAGTGTCAGCCTCCACGCCGTTTTTATGCTGGACACGGGCTTCCCCCTGTAATGCACAACGTATTTAACGCCTTTTGGAGAATCATCCCTTTTCCACTCTTCAAAAAAGTACAGGTTGTCTTCGCGGATCGGAACTTCACGCCACGGAACATCAAAATTTTTCATCGCGCCGTGAAGTGCCGGCCAAGTGCTGCAGCGATGAAGCCCCCGCCTTTGGATTCAAAGATTCTGCACGTTGGCTCACGCCCTGCAAGTCTGCCCAAGCATCAGTATCAAGATTGCCCGCAACCGTGCCCAGAAAAGCCACATCCTGCCTCGCCGCAGCCAGAAGCGCCGCATCCCCTACCCCCGCCCCATTCCCCGTGATACCAGACTGCATTGCCATGCAATTCCACCGGACTGTCGCAACCGGGCCAAACCCGCAGCGCCGTAGTAACCAGGGGCCGAAACATTCCCCCATTGCTTGCCGCGTGGAAAGAACGCGCCCGGCGCGCCCGGCGAAAATTGTTGCATGCGTATTTTTTGTACAGAACCTGCCTGTTCCAGAAATAAATATCACTGATAAGCACTCAGTCCGATTTATTTGTATGCAGTGAAATATCCATTTCAGCAAAAAGATAATTTATCATTCTTTTTTATCAAATATCATTCACTGCATAAAATACTAATTGCATATTCAGGCAAACTGATTGTAGTGTGTTTATGATTCCGACACTGCAACACAAACTAAATATTTGCATTTTAAACTGCATAAACAATCAATGAAATATTTCACATTCAATAATTGCGCATACAAACAGCCGCTTTTACATCAAGAACAATACGCTCATTGGTTGAACAATTTTTACATACTGTAAACACAATGCGTACAACAGGTCAGAAACGTCAGCACAACATATAAGAATAAAAACTGAATCATATCACAGGGACGCCTTCGGGACAGAGTATGACGAACACCCGCTTTGACCTCACGCACCCACCTTTTGACCTGCTGACCATGGCGGAGGCATCTGCCCTTTCGGCCACTGCCGACGTGCTGTTTTTCAGCAACGATCAGGAGATTCTTGCCTCGGGGAGCGAAGTTGACGCCCTGTATCTGGTCATGAAGGGCCTTGTACGTGAAATGTCGGGCGAGGAAATTGTGGGCGCGTACCGCGAGCACGAGGCCTTTGACTGCCGGGCTTTGGCCACAGGCAGAACGCGCCACAGGTTTGTGGCGCACGAAGAAGTGCTGCTCTGCGTGTTTCCGGGGCGGGAGGTGCTGGCCCTGACGGAAAAAAACTCGCTCTTCGGCGCCTACTTTTTTGCAACAGTGTCCGACAAGCTGGGCCAGCTTGCCCAAAGCCGCGACCGCCGCGAGTGGCAGAGCCTTTTTGCGGTCAAGATCAGCGACGCTGGTTTTCGCCCGCCCATATTTGCCGAAGCGTCGGACACCATTGCCCATGCCGCGCAGCGCATGAAGGAAAGCCGGAGGCGATCCATCTTTGTGCGCGACGGTTCCAGCACGGGAATTTTCACCACGGGCGATTTTTGCGACATCGTGGCCAACGCGGTTTCCAACCAGACCCCGCTCAAGGCCTGCGCGCGGTTTTCCTTGTTGAGCTGCGAAAAGGACGACTACCTTTTCAACGCCCTGCTCCTCATGACCCGCCACAACATCCACCGCATTGTGGTTACGGACAAGGGGCGGCCCGTGGGCGTTCTGGCAATGATCGACCTGCTTTCCTATTTTTCCAACCATTCCCTGTCCATCGCGCGGCAGCTTGAGGCGGCCGTCACTCTGGCCGACCTGCACAGCGCCATGCGGGATATGGAAACCCTGGTAACAACCCTCGTTACCCAGGGCATAAAAACGCCGCAGCTCGCGCGCCTTGTGCAGGTGCTCAACGCGCAGCTCATGGCCCGCCTCTGGCAGCTGACGGCCACGCCCGCCGTATTTGCCGGAAGCGCCCTGCTGGCCCTTGGCTCCGAAGGGAGGGGCGAGCAGATACTGAAAACCGACCAGGACAACGCGCTGATTCTTGCGGAAGGCCTGGACGCAAAGGAGGTGGAACACTCTGCAAACAGCTTTACGGAACGCATGCTCAGCCTTGGCTACCCGCCCTGCCCAGGGGACATGATGGTGAACCAGCCCCTCTGGCGGCACACGGTGCGCGGATGGGAGCGCACGCTGCGCCAGTGGGCGGATGCCGCGCAGGGCGAAGGGCTCATGCGTCTGGCTATCTTTCTTGATGCGGAAACGGTCTCCGGCCCTGCCGCATGGCTTGCCGCCTGCAGGCAGGCCCTGCACTCAGCCCTGCGCGACGATGCGGCGTGGTTTGCGCGCATGGCCCTGCCCATCGAGCAGTTCCCGACCCGCACGGGCGAAAGCGGCTTTTGGCGGCAACTGCTGAACCGCGAAAAAAACGCCCTGCTCGACATCAAGAAGGCGGGAATCTTCCCCATTGTGCACGGAGCCCGCGTTCTCGCGCTGGAGGCGGGCATTGACGCCACCAACACCTTTGACCGACTGGAGGCCCTGACATCACGGAGTTTCATGGAAAAATCGCTGGCGGACGATCTGGCCGAATCCCTGGCATTTATGATGCGCCTGCGGCTGGACGCGGGGCTTGAAATGCTGCGCGGGGGCAGCCCCCTGAGCAACGAGATTGACACGGCCACCCTGTCCACCCTGGACAAAGACCTGTTGCAGGACGCCCTGCAGGTGGTCAAACGCTTCAAGCGCATGATCGGCCAGCGGTACGGGCTGGACAGGTTCTGAAATGCAAAAACCGTGGCTACAGTCCGTGGCGCGCCGCTGGCGCATGCGCGGGCTGCGGGAACCCTACCGTTCCCTGCTGGATCAGGACGACGGCCTGCTTGTGAGCATTGATTGCGAAACCACCTCGCTCAATGTGAAGGAAGCGGAGTTGTTGTCCCTTGCCGCCGTCTGCATAGACGGCCGGCGTCTTTGCACCAGAGACGCCTTTTACGCGCTGATAACGCCGCGGCATGCCCCTGATGGGCAGAATGTGCGCGTACACGGGCTGCGCCCGTGCGACTTCAGCACTGGCCTGCCGCTTCAGGATGTGTTGTCGGCTTTTCTTCAGTTTGTCAGAGGCAGAACACTGGTCGGGTATTATCTGCAATACGACCTTGCAGTGTTGAACAAAAACTTGAGGCCACTGATGGGGGCAGCATTGCCAAACAGTCGCATAGAGGTTTCAGGCCACTATTACGACTGGCGATTTGCGCAATATCCTGGCGCCTACATTGATCTGCGATGGGAAACGATGGTCAGAAACCTTCGCCTGCCCACGCTGCCAAGGCACGATGCCATGAACGACGCCATAACAGCCGCCATGATGTATCTGGCGCTGCAATCGCGCGGATACGGCGCACACAGGCTCCCATAACGTCCGATGTCTGTACAAAAGACATTGCGGACAAAAAGATGCGAGGAGGGAACAATGGCCTCAGAACTGACGCAACGAATTGAAAAGAATGCGCAATACCAGCACCTGATCAAGGCGCGCAACTCCCTTGGCTGGCGCCTGACGCTTATGGTTTTTGCCGCGTATTACGGCTTTATCCTGGTTGTCGCCTTTGACAAGCAGCTCTTTGCCACACCTCTTGCAGCCGGAATGACAACAACCTGGGGCATCCCCCTGGGCATCGGCATCATCCTGCTGACCGTTGTGCTCACGGCGATCTATGTTCGCAAGGCCAACAGCGAATTTGACCCTGCGCTCAAGCAGATTCTTGAAAAAGAGGTGCAGTCATGAAGGCTATGAGCAGTTGCACGTCCAGCCACAGGCCCAGGCGGCACATATCCGCCAGAACATGTACCGCCGCTGCCCTGCCCACGGCTCTTTTCGGGGCCACGGTTCTTTTCAGGCCCACGGCTCTTTTCGGGGCCACGGCTCTTTTCGGAGCCCTGTCGCCCGGCCTCGCGCTGGCGGCAGGCGCCATAGAAGAAACACAAAAGCAGAACACCGACTGGACAGCCATCATCATGTTCACCATTTTTGTCGGCGCATCGCTGTGGATTACCAAGTGGGCAGCCAAGCGCACCCGCTCCGCCGCAGATTTCTACACGGCCGGCGGCGGCATCACGGGCTTTCAGAACGGCCTTGCCATTGCGGGCGACTTCATGTCGGCTGCGTCCTTTCTGGGCATTTCAGCCGCTGTGATGGCAACGGGCTTTGACGGCCTGATCTACGCCATCGGCTTTCAGGTGGGCTGGCCGCTCATAACCTTCATGCTGGCGGAGCGCCTGCGCAATCTCGGGCGCTTCACCTTTGCCGATGTGGTGGCCTACAGGCTCCGGCAGGTGCCGGTGCGCATATTTGCCGCATCGGGCACGCTGGTTGTGGTGCTGTTCTATCTCATCGCGCAGATGGTGGGCGCGGGGCAGCTCATCAAGCTGCTCTTCGGGCTTGATTACCACTATGCGGTGGTTATCGTGGGCCTGCTCATGATGGCCTATGTGCTTTTTGGCGGCATGACGGCAACCACGTGGGTGCAGATCATCAAGGCCTGCCTGCTGCTCGGCGGGGCCTCGTTCATGGCCTTCATGGTCATGGCCCAGTACGGTTTCAGCCCCGAAAAGCTTTTCACAGCCGCCGTGGGCATCAAAAAAAGCGCGGCCATCATGGGGCCGGGCGGCTTTGTGAAAGACCCCGTTTCGGCCATTTCGCTCGGCATTGCCCTCATGTTCGGCACCGCCGGTCTGCCGCACATCCTGATGCGCTTTTTTACCGTGCCGGACGCCAGGGAAGCCAGAAAAAGCGTGCTGTGGGCAACCACCTGGATCGGCTATTTCTACATCCTGACCTTCATCATCGGCTTTGGGGCCATTGTGTTTGTGAGCACCAACCCCGAGTTTCTTGATGCGAACGGAACCCTGCGCGGGGGCAGCAACATGGCGGCCGTGCATCTGGCCAACGCCATCGGCGGCAACATTTTTCTTGGCTTCATGTCGGCGGTGGCCTTTGCCACCATTCTGGCGGTGGTGGCGGGGCTGACGCTCTCGGGCGCGTCTGCCGTGGCGCACGACCTCTACGCCTCCGCGCTCAAAAAGGGCAAGGCCAGCTCCAGCGAGGAGCTTAAAATCTCCAAACTGACAACCGTGGCCCTCGGCATCATTGCCATGTTTCTTGGCATGGTGTTTGAAAAACAGAACGTGGCCTTCATGGTTTCCCTGGCCTTTGCCATTGCGGCCTCGGCCAACTTCCCGGCCTTGATCCTTTCGGTGCTCTGGAAGGGCTGCACCACCAGAGGGGCCGTTGCCGGGGGCTTTGCGGGGCTGGTGGCGGCCCTGGCCATGACCGTGCTTTCGGATGCGGTCTGGGTGTCAACCCTGGGCAACCCGCCAGGCAGCGCGCCCTTTCCGTATTCCTCCCCGGCCATCTTTTCCATGCCGCTGGCCTTTTTGTGCATCTGGGTAGTGTCCATATGCGATCAGTCCCCGCAGGCGCAAAAAGAACGGGAGGCCTTTGCCGACCAGAAAATCCGGTCTGAAACAGGCCTTGGGGCGTTCAAACCCACTGCGCACTAGGCAGACGCGCCCCGCGCCCTTGGCTGATTGGGCTGCCACCTTTAACCTGCGGCAGCGCACCAGAAACCATGCCCGCCCGAAAAACAGATATTTTTTCGGGCGGGCATACTCCGTGCATCTATAAAATACGTCCTCAAAAGCAACACGCCTGTATCCGCATCCTATTTTGCGCCGTGTGCCTGCGAATGCCGCCGCATTCCGGTTCCACCACCTACAACTACTTACAACAAGCTGTTTTATTGTATTTTTTCAAATCAAGCCAAATTTTTTCATCTTGCGCCACAGGGTGGCACGCCCAATGCCCAAGCGCAGCGCAGATTCTTTTCTGTTGCCCCCGCACTGGCGCAGCACAGCGCGCAGGGCACGCTCCTCCACAGCATCAAGGCTGGCAGTGGAATCTTCAGAGTGCGCAATGCTTATGGGCGCACTGCCTGGGCAAAACTGCCCGTAGGGATGGCAACTGCGCAAGGAATCGGCCATTACCTCTTCGGAAAGCACGCCATTTGTGGCAATAACCATGGCACGCTCAAGAACATTGGCCAACTGCCGCACGTTGCCGGGCCACGAGATGCTCTCCAGAAGCGCCATTGCCCGTGGGTCCAGTCTTGGCATGGGCTTATGCTGTTCCTTTGACTTCCTGTGCAGAATAACCCGCGCCAGCAGGCCAATATCCCCCAACCGCTCCACCAGGGGCGGCAACTCCAGAATGAGCACCGCGAGCCTGTAATACAGATCTTCCCTGAATCTTCCGTTCTGCACCTCTTCGGCCAGATTGCGGTTGGTAGCGGCGATGATGCGAACATCCACGGGTGTTACCTTGTCGTCGCCCACGCGGGAAACTTCCTTTTCCTGCAAGACGCGCAGCAGCCGGCATTGAAGAGGCAGGGGCATTTCGCTGATTTCATCCAGAAAAATACTTCCCCCGTGCGCCATTTCAAAAAGGCCCATTTTCCCACTTTCGCTGGCGCCGGTGAACGCGCCTCTGACATAGCCGAAAAGTTCGCTTTCAAGCAGATTCTCCGGCAACGCGGCGCAATTCACCGCAACAAAGGGGCTGTCGGCCCTTGCGCTGGCATTATGGATGGACTGTGCAAACAGCTCCTTGCCCGTTCCTGTCTTGCCGTAAATAAGAACCGTGCTGTCGGACTGAGCGTAGGTAAAAGCTTTTTTTTTCGCTTTTTCCAGAGGTTCTGACCTTCCCACCACGTCTGCAAACGTACTTTTGGCTATATGGCCAGAATCGCGCACCCTCTTGCGCACCCGCCGCTCCAGAGACAGGATGCGCCGCACTTCCTGAAGTGTGAGCACGGCCCCGCTGCTGTGTCCGTTCACCCGAATGGGCACGCTGGTAACGGCCAGGGAATTTCCGCCAATCAGGCATACCTCGGCCGTTTGCTCGTTTTCAACGGCCTGGATGCATGATTCCCAGGGAACGCCCAGAACCTGACGAATGTCGCGCCCCACGACGTCCTGGCGTTGCAGGCCCAGCAATTCAAGTCCGATACGGTTTATCTCGGAAATACACCCCGAAGCGTCAATGCCGATAATGCCGTCATTTATGGAGTTGAGCAGCGCATTGATGGTGCCAAGGCGCAGATCTTTTTCTTTTTGCAGCGAAACTATCCGCTTGCCTTCCTCAATGGCGTCCTGAATGACGCGCGGGTCCATGTCTATGTGCACGCCATATGCGCCGAGCATCCGTGCCGCATTCACCACAGGGGATCCCCCCACAAAGGCTTTTATCCCCCTGGCCATGAGGTGCTGCAGCTTTTCTGTAAGATCGGCAAGATCCGTTATGGTTTCCACCAGCACTGGTCTTTCAAAAAAATCCTTCAGAGCCTTTGCATTATAGGTAAACGGCTCAAACCCCATCACCGCGACCTTGTCCGCCAGGTCGAATGCGCGTCTGACTGCGCGCAACATGTCCACGCTTGTATAGCGCAGTTCCAGCACATGCGTCTTAAGCCTTTGTTTGAGCAGAGCCGCTGTGCCGCCATTGCTGACCACAACCATGGCCTGCCCTTGGTCAATATAGCTTTGGGCAAGGCTCACCGCATCTTCCAGATTCGCCTCATGTACCAGAAAACGCTCATCTATCAGACTGAAAATATTATTGATTGTAGCTGCAATGGGTTCACTGGGGAGGATAAATAAAATATCTTCCCTGCGGACATGGACCATACGACGCCTCCAGCTGTGTGTGTTTCACTTTGATATACATCGATAGAATTTGAAACTCAAATGAAACACATCCCCAGGGAGACATTTTCTTATCAGGAGCGCCACGCAGGAGAAAAACCGTAACGGCAACAAACATGCGTACATAACATACTAAAATATATAATTTTATTTAACAGGTTTCTGCCAGTCCCGAATATCCTGCACTGCTGGCATGCCAATTGCTTTTAGTCGGCCGAATGCATTCGTCATGTTTCATACGGAGGACATAATGAGAGTTCATGTCATAGAACCCATACATGAGAGCGCCATGCGCAAACTGCGCGCAGAGGCGGAGGTAGTGTCGTGGGACGACCCTGAAAAAAACGATTTATCACTGGCGGATGCTGTAATTGTGCGTGCCGCGCCCATCACGCGCGAGCAGATTCTTGCCGCACCAGGGCTGAAAGTTATCGGCAAGCACGGCGTTGGCGTAAACGCCATTGATCTGGCGACAGCCAATGAAAAGGGCGTGGCCGTTGTGTACACGCCCCTGAGCAACGTCAATTCCGTAGCAGAACTGGTCTTCGGGCTTATTCTCGCCAGCGCGCGCAAGCTGCGCGACAATATGGAGCATATCCGCGGGGGGATCGACCGCATAGCGCCCCCCGCCCTGACGGGCCTTGAAATCTCGGACAAAAACCTTGGCCTTGTGGGCTTCGGCAACATCGGCGCGCGCGTGGCGCAGATTGCCGCAAACGGCTTTGGCATGGCCGTCCACGTTTACGACCCATATCTGGATGTGAACACGGCAAAATCCCGTGGCGTGCATCTGCACAGTACCCTTGAAGGGATGCTGCGTGAGGCGGACTACATCAGTGTGAGCGTGCCCCTTACCGAAGCCACCAGGGGGCTCCTGGGCGCGGCGCAGTTTGCCTGCTGCAAGCCCACGGCCGTCATTGTCAGCACCGCGCGCGGCGGGGTTATTGATGAGGCCGCCCTGTATGAGGCCCTGGTGAACAAGACGATCTTTGGCGCGGCCAGCGACGTCTTTGTGCAGGAACCTCCCACCATGGATACTCCCCTGCTGCAACTGCCCAACTTTATTGGCACCTTGCACATAGGGGGCAGCACGCACGAGTCTCTTGTACGCGTTGGCAACACTGTTGTTGACGACGTGCTCTCCGTGCTCCACGGTGAAAAACCGCGTTATCCCTACGTCGTATAGCTTTCCGTTTCAGCCTCTTACCGTAAAGGATCCTGCCATGTCTCTGACGGATACAGCACCATTTATCGACGAACAAAAAATGAGCGAGGCCAAAAGGGCCACTGTGGCCGCCGCATTTGGTACTTTTTTAGAGTATTACGATTTTTCAGTATACGGCTACTGTGCCGCACGCATGTCCAAGGAATTTTTTCCCAGTGACAATCCCACGGTTTCACTGCTGTCCACGCTGGCCGTGTTCGGGCTGGCCTTTATCATCCGGCCCCTGGGCGGCCTGTTCTTCGGGCACATTGGCGACCGCTACGGCCGCAAACTCTCGCTTGTGGCCACTGTGGTTCTTATCGGGGTGGCCTGCACGGCCATCGGCTGTTTGCCCACCTACAGCCAGATAGGCATCGCGGCTCCCATACTGCTGGTACTCTGCCGCATGCTGCAGGGTTTTTCAGCCGGGGGCGAGATCGGCAGCGCGGCTTCATACATCCGCGAATGGGCGCCCATAGAACGGCGGTCCCTCTACCTTTCCTTTGTGCCCAGCGTGGCCAATCTTGGCAAAGCAGGGGCGGCCGGGCTTACCGGGCTGGCTGCCTATCTGTTTGTGGGCGAAAGCACCACCTGGGCGTGGCGCGTGCCTTTTCTGGTGGCCATGCCCCTCATGCTCGGCTGCCTCTGGATGCGCCTTAAAATTGAGGACACCCCCGACTTCACCAACATGAAGAAAGAGGGCAAGCTTTCTGAAGCTCCCGTCAAGGAGCTTATCAGCCAATACCCCGCCTCGCTGTGCAAACTCTTCATGTATTCCCTTGTCCAGAACGTCGGCACGTATTGCGGCACCGTCTATGTCGCCATCTACATGCGTACGGTACTGAAAATGCCTGCTACCGATGTGGGCTTCATCGTGCTTATTGCCGTGACGTGCGCGGCACTGCTCATACCAGTGTTCGGACTCGTCACCGACCGCATCGGCCCCGTCAAAACACTGGTGGCCTGCTACGTCTGTTATATTGCGCTGAGTTACCCCTGTTACGCCCTGATGGGCAATGGCTTTGGCATGGCCATAGCTGCGCTGGTAACCACCATGATTCCTTACGCCCTGTGCCAGGCCGGGTCATACGCCATGTATCCTGAGCTGTTGCCGCCACGCGTGCGCAGCACCGGAGTTTCGTTCGGGCACAGCATGGGAGCCGTCCTGGGTGGAGCTACCACGCCGTTTCTGGCCACCTGGCTCATCTCCAAATTCAACGACATCATGATTCCCGCCTACATCCTCATTTTTGTGGGTGCCTTGGGCTTATTCAATCTACTTTCGCTTAAAAAGGCCGACCCCTCCGAGGGGCGTCGTTTCCGGTAACGAACCATCTTTAAACGGCAACACTCAGGAGAATATATGGAACTTTTTGATTGCACCCTTCGTGATGGCGGCAACGTGCTTGGCAACGGCTTTCCGGCCGAACTGACGACACTGATGCTGCACGGGCTTGTTGATTGCGGCATACGCTACATTGAGTACGGCAATGCCAATGGCATGGGCGCAGGCGAAGAACAGGGAAAAACGGCTCCGCTTACGGACGCTGCATACCTGGCCCTGGCAAAGCCGCTGGTGGACAAGGCCCGTCTGGGCATGTTTCTTGGCGCGGGCAACGCCACCGATGCACGTGTGGAAGCCGCTGCGGCAAACGGTTTGAGTTTTCTGCGCGTCGGGGCCAATGCCGGCGATGGCGACAAAGCGCGTCGAGCCGTGGAACTGGTAAAAAAATACAAGCTTGAGGCCTGTTATTCATTGATGAAGGCCTATGTGCTCAGCCCGGACGCTCTGGCAGACGAAGCTGCCCGGCTGCAGGACATGGGCGTGGACATGGTGACCATTATGGACTCGGCCGGAACCATGATGCCGGATGAAGTCAGCTGCTATGTAGAAAAAATGGTGCGCCGGGTTGACATTCCTGTGGGATTTCACGGGCACAATAATCTGGGGCTGTCAGTGTCAAACGCCGTTGCGGCATTCAGGGAAGGGGCCAGCATAATCGATTGCGGCCTGATGGGCATGGCCCGCAGCGCCGGTAATCTGGCCACAGAAATTGCGGTGGCCGTTTTTGACCGCCTTGGAATCCGCACGGCCGACCTGAACTCCCTCTTGCGGTTTATTGACGAAAAGCTGGCCCCCGCCATGGAAAAACATGGTTACAAGCCTCCGGTTGTTCCCCTGGACCTGGTGTTTGGCCTGGCGGGTTGCCATTCATCCAACACAGCGGCATTGCTCGAAGCCTCAAAGGAATTCGGCGTGGACGTTTTTCGTCTTACAATGTCCGTTTCCGCCGAGAACCGTAAAAATCCCTCAAAAGACCTCATCAGGGAACATGCCCACAAGCTTGCCGCTGGCGTGCTTGCCACGTGTGACTGATACTCTGCCACAAAGTATTCATCATCCTGGCCTTGTGGCTGACGGGCAACCGGGAGCCTGACCAGGACGTGCACACATATAACAAAGAGCCATGGCGGCAAAACGGTTTATTGCCAGGGTGGGCATGCGGTCCAATGCATGTCCGCCCTGGCTTCGCCGCTGGCAGGGCGACCCCGCCTGAGCACTAGAGCATTTAACACTTGAAATGCTCGCGTACGGCAGGCAAAAGCCCGCCTACTCGCATTTCGTGGCAAGGATTTTCAGAAAAATCCTTGCAGAGCATTTAGCTCATTTCATTCGTAAACTGCTCTAAGGGAGATATCCCTGCTGAAAAGCGGCCGCCCGCGCCCGCACCAGATTCGCCTTTGTCATGCACGGCTAACGCTTTATGGGAAATTGCCGATACTCAGGGTAAATGCCTGACGTTTGACCCATAAAAGCAGTAGGGGCGCAGCATGGATTTTTTTGATCAGATCATGGCGTATTCGTTCCTGAAAAGCGGCAGCCTGGAGCTTTTGCTTAACAACATGCCCCAGCGCACAACCGCGCCGAGCGGCAAGTCCGGCAGGCAGATCATGGCCGAGGCGCTCACAGGAAAAATCAGGAGCAACGCCGCCATGCTCCGGCAAGGCGCAAAAAATGCCTCCGAGGCTGCCTCCATGGCTGGCAGCATCGCAAACGCCGCTTCTTCCCTGAGCGCCACATTGAGCGAGATGCTTGCCCTTGCGCAAAAAGTGCAGGCAGACCCCAGCCAGAGCGCCACGGCAAGCCCCGCGTTTAAAGCCCTGGCCACAACACTTGCCGCCACGGTATCCGGCACGCAGTACAATGGCATATCCCTCCTGGACGGTGATGCCTGGAGCACGGACAAGCGCCTGACCGTCAGCGGCGACGGCGCCACGGCCACAGTGCCGATCCAGTTGGGCTATGGAACCTCAACATTTTCCCTGTATAGCTTGTCAGGACTGAAAGAATTGACCACGGTAGATTTGAACACCATCTCGGCTGCGGATTTGACGGCGCTCACGAACTCTCTGACAGATTACGGCAGTATACTCACAACGCTCAATTCGAATTACACGTCGTTGGCAACGTCCTATACAAGTGAAAAAAACTTTATGATTGAACAGGCCGAAATACTTGCCCGCGCGGCAAAAAACGCGCTGCCCGATGAAACGGACCCCTTGTTGCGCAGCCGAGGCGCAATAGTATCCTCCCTGGGCTGAGGCCTTTACGCCTGTACCTGCCGCGCGACTCCTGAACACGACAACACGGAATACCGCTGGCTGGTTGCGATCATCCTTCCACCCCCTGCCCTGTGGCCCCCCGGCGCAAGACATCTCCAGCGCAAGATTTTCCGGCGCAAAGCCCCACAGCGCAAAACCTCTCGAGCGCAAGATTTTCCGGCGCAAGACATCTCCAGCGCAAGCCCCCTCCAGCGCAAGGCCCTCCGGCGCAAGTCTTTCCGGCGCAAGTCCCCTGGCTGGCAGATTTGCCAGGGCGTCATCCCGGGGCTGCACCGCATCCTTGCATTGCCTCAACCATAGTTCTGGGCTATGGATAGCGCCCTTGCTCGCGCAAACCTGCATCACTGTACTTTCCCCTGTTCTGCACTATTTTAAAGTAGGCCGATGTTGAGAATGTGCATTCTCGGCGCGGTAGAGCATTTTGCCATGAAAAGGCGCATGCTCTGCTGTTGCGTGAGAGTACAGCGCGCTGCAGCGTGGCGCGGATTCGGCTGAAAATACGATTTTGAGCAGAATAAAAAATTGAAATGCACAGCATTTCAAAGGTGATTTGATATACCAGGAGACATAATGGCAGACATACTGATTTTATTGCTGGTCTTTGGCGGCATTGCGGTTTTTTACCTGCTTGCCCTCAAAAAAGGCTGGCTGCCCATGGACCGCATGAATTGTGGCTGAGTGCCCTTCGACAAGCGGCGTGCCCAGCTTGAAGAAGACGAACGCAGAAAGGCCAGAGCGAAACGGCGAAAATAAGAATGACCCGGCAAGCCGGGGCAATGGGTTTTGTGCCCGCAAGGAACATTCTTTCAACAGCATTCTTTAACAATATGCACCAGGCCCTGATCGCCCAGGGCGGGCAGCATTCCCTTCACTGCACGACAACCATGTGCGCCCCCGTATTTTCAGGGGCGCACTTTTTTGTGGCGTCCGGCACCCGTGCCCGCACCCGCTTTTATCGCAAATAAACTCTGAGAATATACATTTCAAAGAGTAAGACACGCTCACTTCGGCGCTTATCGGCGAAAATGAACGGCGGATCTGTCTTCGTCCGCACCCGTAGCGGGCCTTGCCCGCTTGCGCTCTGCTGTGTTCCATGCCTGCCCTGCTCGCCTGCTCACTTCCATGTGCCATGCTTGCCCGCTTCTGTGTGCCATTCCTGCCCTGCTCGCGCGACAGATCGGCAACGGCCTCAGGGGCAAACCCTGCGTGCGCTGCTGGGGCGTGTTGCCCCAGAAACGTTACTGCGCTGTTTTTAAATGAAATTCTTCTAAAATCGCGCAATTGTATGTCGCAAAACCAGTCCGCGCTTTGTGTCATTATTGCGCACAACCATTGTCCGCCGCGTCAGACCGTAACAATTGCCAGCGCGGCACCCGGCGGTCAGTGCAATAATCATTTATATTGTAAACAATTACGAATAGCACCCCGCAACACGCCCCAACCGCCACTTTACGCAAAAACCTGTCATACCGTCACCCAATTGTCATATTGGAACGCTACTTCTTTGGGCAATCCATCATCCTACCGGAGATTTCATATATGCCCACGCCGTTAGTGCCCAACCCACCTGCTTCCGGCAATGAACCGCTGGTCCTGTGCCCAGGCCCGCGCCCTCTGGAAAAACCTCTTGCCGCCATGCGGGCCGCCGCCCGCGCCGCCGCTCGCGCAACCGCGCTGGCAGCGGAGGAACGACAGGCCCTGTGGGATATCCTGCACAACAAAAGCATCCACAGTGTGCTGCAACCCATCATCTCCCTGCGGGACGGCTCCATTTTTGGCTTTGAAGCGCTGGGGCGCGGCCCGGCGGGCAGCCCCCTTGAAGGCCCCGAAGCCCTCATCAACGCGGCCCTGCGCCACGGACGCATGCTTGAGCTGGAACATCTGTTCCGCTACAGCGCCCTCAGGGCGGCACGGCAGATCGCCACGGGCATACGCCTGTTCCTCAACGTCAACCCCAACATTATGCAGGACCCGCATTTCGGCGTGGGCTTCACCAAGGAATACCTCACCCGCTTTGCCCTCAGCGCCGAAGACATGGTTTTTGAAATCACGGAACGCGAATCCGTGGACAATTTGCGCGGCTTCAAAAAAATCATCGAGCACTACAAGGCCCAGAACTACCAGATAAGCATTGACGACGCAGGGGCCGGGTATTCCGGCCTCAACCTCATTTCAGACGTGCAGCCGCACTTCATCAAGCTGGACATGCGCCTCATCCGCGGGGTGGACAAAGACCTCACCCGTCAGGCGCTTATCAAGAGCATGCAGGAATTCGCCTCCCTGACCAATACGCGTATCATTGCCGAGGGCATTGAAACCGAAGAAGAGATGGCGACCCTGATCAGCTTCGACGTGCCCTACGGCCAGGGCTACTTCATCCAGCGCCCCGCACTGCATCCGCAGCCCATTACGGAACAGGTGGTGCGCTTCATCCACCGCGAAAACAAAATAAAGAACCGCTTTTTCGGCGCGCGCGTGCACAAGTTCCACGTGCGGCACATCATCCGGCCCGGCTTCACCATTCCTCCATCCCTGCCGGTAATCGAGGCCGCCGAGCGCTTTGAGCATGACGACAGCCTGCAGGGCCTGTGCGTGGTGGATGAGGGCAAGCCCGTGGGCACCATCATGCGCCACCGCCTGCACCGCCAGTTGAGCGGCCGCTTCGGCTTTTCGCTCTTTGCCGGAAAAACCGTTGCCTCGGTCATGGACAGGGGATTTTTGAGCGTCGACCACCAGACCACCATTGACGTTGTCTCCCGCCATGCCATGCGCCGCGAGAACAACCAGATATACGACTTTGTCACCGTCACCCGCGACAACAAATACGTGGGCATCGTCACCGTGCGCGAACTGCTTGAAAAAAGCATCGAGCTTGAGGTGGCCAACGCGCGCCAGCTCAACCCCCTCTCCGAACTGCCGGGCAACGCCCTCATTGATATAGAACTGGAACGCCTCGTACGGCTCTGTCTGGACAAGAGCGTCCTCTACTTCGATATCGACAACTTCAAGGCGTACAACGACAAATACGGCTTCAAGAACGGCGACCGCGTCCTCAAGCGCCTTGCGTCCATTATCTCCGAAAGCACGCCAAAGGGAGACTTTGTGGGGCACATCGGCGGCGATGATTTCATAGCCGTCACTGACCGCTTCAAGGCTGAAAAGGTCTGCCAGGACATCATCGACGCCTTTGCCCAGGGCGTGTCCGCCTACTATAACGCCGAGGATTTCCAGAACGGCTACATTGAGGGCAAAAACCGCAACCAGCAGGAAGAGCGCTTTCCCCTCATGTCTCTGACCATTGTGGGCGTAACCGCCACCAGTTTTCAGAGCAGCTTTGACCTGGCACGGGCCGCCGCCAGCCTGAAAAAACGCTGCAAGCAGCTGGCGGGCAACAACTACATGTTTGACGACTGCGAAGATGCCCCCGCAGCCGAAGCCAGCAAGGAATAACAGCCGCTCCCGTACGCAGGCCCGACGGCAGGAAAGTGCCGCCATTGAAGGGCCATGAACGGATTGGGGCGTTAACCACCATAAGGATTGGGGATACCAATGAAGCTGAGCGCAAAACTGGTTCTTTCGTTTTGCAGCATCATTCTATTTATGCTGCTCCTTTTTGCGGTCTATATGCGCAACAGCCAAAAAATCACCGCCACCGTCGATCACATCACCGAAACCGTCATTCCATCGGTGGTGGCGGTTCAATCCATGAATGCCCTGCTCTATTCCATGCGCTCGGATCTGGCCGCCGTAAGCACCCGCACAGACAAGGTGACCATCACCGAATACACCTCGCGCATTAATCGCGCCCTGCGCGCCCTGGCCGAGCACGAGAAAAACTACGCACAACTGGCGGCCCGCCCCGTGCCCGAAGAATGCGCCCCGCCAGACGCTGCCAGCACGTCCGGCCAGGACGGCCAGATCAGGCAGGACGGCGAAAAACAGGCCGCGAGCCTGCCTGAACTGCTGGAGCACATCGCCGCCGCCACGCAGGAAGACGCCCGGAACCGCCAGCAGATTATCGATCACGCCAAGGAAGGTGAAACCGAAGAGGCCGTGGCCCTCTTTGACCGCAGCAGGGCCAACTTCCTGCGGCTGGCGCGATTCTACGAACAGGTGCTTGATCGGGACACGGCCCGCAGCCGTCAGGCCGCCGAAGCCGCGCGTCATATTGCCGAGCAGTCGCTAAACATGGCCGTGGCCCTGACCGGAGCGGCCCTGCTGTTCAGCGTGTGCGTGACCTGCCTGCTGATTTTTTCCGTCAAACGCCAGCTGGGCATAGATCCCGGCCAGCTCAACATCCTTGCCCAACGTGTGGCCAAAGGTGACTACCAGACGGATGCCGACGGCGGCCCCCAAAAATGTCGCGGGGTCTATGCCGCCATCCTGTCCATGGTGGCTTCCTTGCAGGAGCACATCCGCAATGCCGACGCCCAGTCGCAGATGGCCCTGAGCCAGTCGCAACGGGCCGAGGCTGCCCTGCGTGAAGCCGAGGACGCGCGGGCGCAGGCGCTGAACAGAACAGAAACCCTCCTGCACGCGGCCGCGCAGCTTGAGGGCGTCGCCCATAACCTGACGACCGCATCCGGTCAGCTGACGCGGCAGATCGAGCAGTCCAGCCAGGGGGCCACGGCCACGGCGGAAAATCTGGACAGCGCCGCCACCGCCATGGAGCAGATGAACGCCACAGTACGGGAGGTGGCCGAAAATGCCGGACAGGCCGCGCAGGCCTCAGCCGGAACGCGGGCCAGCGCTGAAGAAGGCGCACTGGTCGTGCGGCAGGCTCTGGACAGCATCAACAGGGTCAACGAGGTTTCGGAGCGGCTCAAGACCAACATGGATGACCTCAACGCGCGCGCCCGCGACATCAGCCGCATCATGGGCTTCATTTCCGACATTGCGGACCAGACAAACCTGCTGGCCCTCAACGCAGCCATAGAAGCGGCCCGTGCCGGGGACGCCGGACGCGGCTTTGCCGTGGTGGCCGACGAGGTGCGCAAGCTGGCGGAAAAGACGGTGACGTCCACCCAGGATGTGGGATCCGCCATCACCGCCATGCAAAAAAGCACGGCCCACAGTATGGCCTCCCTGGACGAAGCCGTGGCACAGGTCAAGCTGGCCACAGCCAGCGCCGACAAATCCGGCTCCGCCCTTGAGGCCATCGTCAGCATGGCCGATACCACGGCGGGCCAGGTACGCGCCATTGCCGCCGCCAGCGAAGAGCAGTCCGCCGCCAGTCAGGAGGTAACCTGCACCATCAGCAATGTCAGCCTGGCGGCCAGAGAAAGCGCGCAAACCATGGCCGAGGCTGCCCAGGCCGTCATCCATCTGGCGCAGCAGGCAGAAACCGTGGAAAATCTTGTGGAAAAACTGCGCAACAATGAGTGAGCTTGAGTACGGCATGTTGAAACGCTTTGTGGGGGAGGGACGACGAATGCGAACCTCCGCACCGCTCTGAAATCGCGTTGAAATTTTTTGTGGGGGAGGGACCCTTTTAAAAAAGGGTCGCCTCCCCCACGCCCCCTCCCCCTAAAATTTTTATTGTGTGTCAGCGTGGCGCATGCGCGCTGAAGCGGGCGTCTTGGAAGCATTGCTTCAGGCGTTGTGACGCAGGAAAATACGCCTGAAGACAGTAATTGGTTACACGACATCCAAGTGGAAGAGCCGCTGTCGCTATCCGTAGCGGTGCTGTCCTGCTCCGTAAGGCGGTTCCCGCCAACGGTTCAGGCAAGCCCGCAGGAGCGGGCAACGGCTACCGCGAGAATGGGTATTCTCAATGCGAAAATGCTATAGTTGCACTGGTACTTTCACGACCTACAGGCCCACAGGCAGGCATTGCATACAGGCCCCAACGCACAGATGCCGGACAGCTTTTGCTGCCCGGCATCCGAACATTGGCGCAACTACCGCAGAGCGGTATTCAAGATTACGGTTTGGCGGTTTTTTCGACCGCGGCGGCTTCACGCGCGGCAGGGCTCATGTGGCAGGGACGGCAACCCTTGAACTGCGGGAACTTGCCGGGATTTTCAGCCGCGAGCTTCTTGTGGCAGCCAAGGCAGGAACGATCGCCGTTCTTGGAGTGGAAGGCCATGAACATGCTCATGGGGTCACGCTCGCGCGCGCCGGGCGTGGCATGGCATTCGGTGCAGGCAACATAGCGACCGTCACTGCCTTCTTCGTGGTGGCAGTGAAAACAGGAGATGCCCTTGTGCGCCGTATGCGGGAACATGACATTCATGCGCTTGGAGCCGGAAGCTTCAATCTCGATGGGTTTTTTGATGGTGTCCGCCATCTCCTTGACGCTGCGGGCCTGCGCTCCGCCGGCACACAAAAGAGTCAGGGCAAAAAAAGTGATGACCAAGGTTTTCATGAACAAGCTCCTCCTGAGGTAGTAGACCTTCATGTCTTGGCGCATGCGGAGCGCCCTCACCGGGCGGCCGCCGGGTCTCGTCCGCAGCCACATGGCGTTGGACGCGCTCCCTCCCGGTTACCCGGTTCGGCATGCTTTCGGCCTTTTCAGAACATATGGCGCAAGTAAATTTCGTTCTCCGGCCAGGAAGGATTTTTTAGGGAAGCACTGGTTAAAGAGCCTCCTGAAAACGCGCTGGTATTTCGTTTGGCAAGGCGCGATCTTTTTTTGAAGCAGGAGTGGACTCTTCTGTCCTCAACTGTTTCAAAAAAAGGAAGCAACCCCCCAAACGGAATAAATCAGCTTTTCCGCAGCGCAACAGTGTGTGTTACGCCCGCATCGCGCTAAAAAGCCCGGCTCAGCCGCAAAACAAAAGCTCCTTGCTGCTCGTGTCTGACACAAATACTGGCGTTCCTTGCCTGCCGCCGCGCGACAGTAAAAAGCGCCATTCCTGCTTAAAGCAGACGCACAATGAAATGTTTCACATTTCAATGTTTTCATTTAGCCGAAAAGTGCGATTTTCGGCTGAATCCACGCCACGTTGTGGCGTGCTGCACTCTTGTGCAGCGTTAGAGCATTTTCACTTTTTCAAAGGTAAAATGCTCTAAAAAGTATTCCAGAACGTAGGCTTGAGCGGGCGCAGCTTTTTGCGGGTCGCCACCATGTCCAAGTGCATCATGCCAAGGGCCAGCGCGTCAAGGTCGGGGGTTCCCTCCCGTTCACGCAAATCCACGGTGGGACAATAGCTCTTGCACTTGGTGCACCAGTCCAGCCGTTCTCCCTGAGCCGCTCCGCTTTCGCGCAGCACTTCCATCACGCCGGAGCCATCCTTGCCGCATGAAGGACAAACGCGGCGCATAAACTTCCAGTTAGCGCCGCACAGGCTGCAGTGCAGATGCTTTTTGCCGCCGCCGCCCGCAAGATAGGCATTTTTTTCATCCAGAACTGGCTTGTCCAGCCAGCCTATGCTGGCAAAACTGCCGCACACGGGGCAGTAGCCCTGCTTCCACTGGCTGCCCGCGTCCCAGGGGGCATCCCCTTCTTCAGGCAGGCTCTGCGTCACAAGGGCGCGCAGAACAGGCGCAAGCACAAAACCAAAGGCGAACAAAAGCACCGAGGGATCAAGGTTATACTGCTCCGCAAGGCGCGTCTCTTCCTCACTGTTACCCGAAAGCATGGCCTCGGCCAACGATTCACGCGGGTCGGGCTTTGCCTTGGCCGTGGTTTTTTTCTTGGAGCCCTTTTTCACCGGCGCAAGCAGCAGGGCTTCCAGAGCGGCGATATGCGGGGCCATGGCCTCAAGCCCGGCCAGCAGGGGCAACAGTTTTTCGGCGCTGCTGCGCAGGGGCGCGGCAAGGCCATTCAGAGGCATGCCAGCCAGCAGCGAAAGCCCCTGCTGTACGGCTTCAGCCTGAACTTCCGGCAGGCGCAGCCCAGTGGCGCGTACGCTTTCGGCCAGATCGTCGGCCAGTTGGGCCTGGGCGGTCAGCAAAGGTTCAAAAGCCCGCAATACGGGTTCGAGAACGGGACGGCGCGCCGCCACGTCCTCCAGGGTTTTTGCCACGCTTTGGCGGGATAAGGCCATTGATGCTCCAAAACCCGGAGGCCGCGACCTCCGATCGAAAGGTGACAGCGGCGCACAGGAAGCCCCGCGCGCCACACTTGATACAAAACTGCGCCTCACCGCCGGGGCGGCAGGCCAGCTTCCGGGGAAAATGGCTTTCACCGGGCGTATTCAAGCGCCTCACCCGGCCGTACTGGCATTCGCGGCTGTCCGTCCTGGAGCATTTTCAAAGAGAAATTGCTCTGGCAGGACGCCTCGAACGCCAATACGGCCATGGCTACATTTCTGTAAGTCAGCATAATTTCAGTTTACAATTATGGCAATGCCAAACTGAAACCTGACTGAGGCACTCTACATAAACGCTGCGAACTCGTAATACTTGTCCTTGGTGTCAGCCAGAAGATAGATGACGCTCACGTCTTCCATGTCGGCAAGAAAGGCCTTGGGCCAGCGTTTTTTGGCTGTTTCAAGACGCTTTTTGGCCACAGGCAGTATCTCTTCACGCTCACCGAAAACCATGGCCCCCGTGGGGCAGGTTTTGACGCAAATGGGCTGCATGCCCGCAGAAACGCGGTCAATGCACATATCGCACTTGGTCAGGCGGCCGCTTTTGGGATCGCGCCTCGGTATGTTGTAGGGGCAGGCTTCCTGTACGGCCTGGGCGTCTTCTTCACTCAGCTTGGCGGATTTGTCCGTGGCCAGCACGGCGCCGGTTTTCTTGTCCTGAATAATGGCCCCTGGCACGCTCATATCGGCCACGTCCATGCAGGGCGGCGTCTGGCAATGGCGGCACTGGTCGGGAAAAAAGTTCCAGACCACGTTGCCTTCATCATTAATATATTCGTGAAACCGGACAATTTTGAGGTTGTTCGGGTTCAGATCCGGCGGATTCTGGTGCGTGCCGAGCTGCTTGGTGTGATTGGCGGGCAGATCGTGCCATTCCTTACAGGCCAACTGGCAGCCACGACATGCCGTGCACCGCGTGGTGTCAACTAAGAATGTTTTCGGCATAGTATGCTCCTTGTGGGGCGCGCCCCCGCACGGGGGCGCGCCTTGCTCGTTAGCCTATTTCGGTCAGCTTGTCGGCCTTGCTCAGGTTCACGCAGCAGGCCTTGGACTCAGGAATGGTGGTATTGGGGTCATACGCACCCACGGTAAGCCTGTTGGTGGAGTCGCCGCATTTTGGCGTTGTCCAGCCGAAGGCGAAGGGCATGCCCACAAGGTGGACTGTCTTGCCCATAACCGTGAAGGGCCGTATGCGCACGGTCACCATGGCGATAGCCTCGCACTTGCCGCGCGCGCTTTCCAGCAACACGCCGTCGCCGTTCTTGATGCCCTTTTCCTTGGCCAGCTCGTGGCTCATTTCCACATACAGCTGGGGTTCGGTTTCAAGCAGGTTGGGCACGTTGCGTGTTTCGCCGCCGCCGCACCAGTGCTCGGTGAGGCTATAGGTAGTCAGCACAATGGGGAAGCGCGGATCGGCCGGAGGCGCGATCTGGTCCATGGGCGACTTGTGGTACTTGTACACAGGGCTGCTGAGCTGCTTGGAGAACGGATGGCTCGCCAGGGGCGTTTCAGCAGGTTCGTAGTGTTCGGGGAAAGGCCCGTCGGCAGGGCCGGGGCCGTAGAACTGGGCATGCCCGTCCTTGACCATGATGAAGGGCAGCTTGCCCCCCTTGGGGTCGGACATGGGCGGCCAGGGGCCGTCGGGCACATCGCCCACCCACTTGCTGCCGTCCCATTCAATAACGGCTTTCTTGGGATTGAAGGGCTTGCCGTTCACGTCAACCGAGGCACGGTTGTACAGAATGCGGCGGTTGACGGGCCAGCACCACGACCAGTTGGGGAAGAGGCCGATATTGGCCTGCATGGGCGTCTGGCTGGGGTCGCGCCTGCGTGACTTGTTGCCGTCTTCTTCTGTCCAGCTTCCCGTGTATATCCAGTTGAGGGAAGAGGTTGTGCCGTCGTCCTTGAGGGCGGCAAACGCGGGCACGAGCTGGCCGCGCTTGTAGGCCTTGTCGCCCACCTTGCTGTCAGCCCAGAAGAAGCCGTTGATGCGCCTGGCCCAGTCTTCGGGATCGTACTTGTCGGTCCAGTGCATCTTCATGATGGGTTCGGGCAGCACGCCGCCCTCTTGCGCATACATCTTGCGGATGGTGTTGAAGAGGGGCACGACCACGTCAGCAAAGTTACGCGCTTCGCCGCCGGGCTGCACAGCCTGGTCAAACCACTGGAGCCAGCGCCCGCTGTTGCTGATGGTGCCCGCCTTTTCAATACGGTGGGCCGACGGCAGCAAAAAGACTTCCGTCTTCTTTGTCTTGGGGTCAACCCCGGGGCGCTTCCAGTTGTCCGTGGTTTCGGAGTTATGGATTTCAGAGCAGACGAGCCAGTCCAGATTGTCCAGGGCTGTCCGCATCTTGTTGGTGTTGGGGAAGCTGTTCATGGGGTTCACGCCCATGATGAAGCCGCCCTTGATCTTGTTATTGTATATCCTGTCCATCATATACATGTACGAATAGTCTTCGCCCGGCTCCAGCTTGGGCAGCAGGCTGTAACAGAAGTCGTTCTCGGGCGTGGCGGCATCGCCGAACCAGCCCTTGAGCAGACTTGCTATGTACTTGGGCCTGTTGCCCCACCAGTTGGCGCTGTTGGGCAGGGTGGTGACCGGCGTATTGGCCTTGTTGTAGTCGGCCAGGGTCTGCCACGGAGCCTGCGGGGTGCCGTGATAACCGGGGATGTTGTTGTACAGCAGGGCATGGTCTGTGGACCCCTGCACATTGGGTTCGCCGCGCAGGGCGTTGATGCCGCCGCCAGCCACGCCGATGTTGCCCAGCAAGAGCTGCACAAGGGTGGAAAGGCGGATGTTCTGCACGCCCACGGTGTGCTGTGTCCAGCCCAGGGCGTACAAAATGGTGCCTGCCTTGTCGGGGCTGCCGGTGGCGCAGAAGTTCTTGTAGACCTTGAGCAGGTTTTCCTGCGACACGCCCGTAACGTCGGAGACGTTCTTGAGTGTGTAACGGGAATAGTGGTCTTTCATCAGGTTGATGACGCAACGCGGGTTCTTGTGCGTGGGGTCGATGACAGGCGCGCCGTCAGGCCCTGCGGCCTTGGCCCACAGTTTTTTGTCATACTTGCGGCCATCGGCGTTGTAGCCGCTGAAGAGTCCGTCTTCAAAGGCGTAGCCGTCGCCCACCACAAAGGCCGCGTCGGTGTAGTTGTTGACGTAATCCTTGTGATAACAGCCATTTTCAAGAATATAGTTGACCATGCCGCCAAGGAAGGGAATGTCCGTGCCGGAACGAAGTGGCACGTGGAAATCACACCTGGCGGATGTGCGCGAGAATTTGGGGTCAACGTGCATGAGCACGGCCCCGTTGTCCTTGGCTCTCATGATCCACTTGAAAGCCACGGGATGATGTTCAGCGGCATTACTGCCGATAATAAGCACCGCATCGGCATTCTTGATGTCGATCCAGTGGTTGGTCATTGCACCGCGTCCGAACGACTCTGCCAGAGCCGCAACAGTGGGGCTGTGTCAGACCCGTGCCTGGTGGTCCATATGGACAACACCCAGGCCGCGCAAGGCTTGATGGATGACCGCGCATTCCTCGTTGGAGGCGTGCGAGGTTCCCATCCAGAATATGGTTTCCAGGCGGTTGACCGTCTGGCCTTTTTCGTTTTTGAGGATCATGTCCTTGTCACGGGCGTCTTTTACGCGCCGCGCGATCTGCTCAAGGGTCCAGTCCCAGTCCTTCTCTTCCCACTTGTCGCTGTGAGGCGCGCGGTACAGGGGCTTTTTCAGACGATGATCGCTTGTGTACATCGAATAGAGGGCCGCGCCCTTGGCGCAGAGCGCGCCTTCAGTGATGGGAAAGTCAGGGTCGCCCTCGGTGGAGACGAGCTTGCCGTCTTTCACATAGGCGATGATCTGACACTGTACTGAACAAAAGGGGCAGATGCTCGATACTTCGCGAGCCCCTTCAATTTTGAGTTTAACGGCGTACGCCTGGGCTTCGCCCAGATCGAAGCCCAGGTTCCCCAGTGTCAGGCATAATACCCCTGCACCGACACCTTTGAGAAAACTCCGTCGGGTGCTTTTCATAAGACCTCTCCTTGTTTGAGCCTATCACATGCGCG